>Ga0209580_10000019_pt1 | contig 240836 bp, 215 predicted proteins | sample Coa_R1_5_FD_187153 | JGI IMG/M metagenome (GOLD analysis project Ga0209580, IMG submission 187153) | Surface soil microbial communities from Centralia Pennsylvania, which are recovering from an underground coalmine fire - Coalmine... | ecosystem: Environmental > Terrestrial > Soil >... | reverse complement strand
AGCGCGCACTCCAGAGTCTCTTGATGGAGCCTCTGGAGTGCGCGAAAACCGCGTCAACAGCGAGAGAAAGGACGTACACTGCCCTAAACCTCTAATGCCGCTTGTGACAGAAAATGGGAGCGGTTCAAACCGGAGGAAGTCTCATTATCCCTGGACTAAAGATGGGGGGCAGGTCAATACCATACGACGAGTTTCGAAGATGCTGTAATTTTTGTACACGACGTCGAGAGTGCGCTCGAACGTTTGTCATTCTTTCATCAGCAAGTCATAGCAGCCGTTATTTTCCAGGACTACACGCAGGACCAGGCGGCTGACGTCCTGCGGTGTGCTCGCAGGACGGTTATGCGGGAGTTCCCGGCAGCGGTTGATTGTATGTCGGAGATGTTTCTTGAGGGTGGACTGTTGAACCGGCTTCCGCCGCTGCCTGTGGAAAAAGTTTGTCAAGAGGGGGAAGGCAGTGATTGTTTATTAAGTGGTTGCAAACAAGCCGAATAAATTTTTGCAAAGTTTGTCACATTTTCCCTATGCAATATGCTATAATAAAATTAACAATTGAGAAAGGCAGAGCGCACTAGCTAGTGCGCTCTTTCTCTTTTGAGAGTAACTTTTCGATTTCTGCGGGAATAACTAATAACTCTGTACGGTATGTCGAATAAGTCACGGCCCACCCCAACGTGCGCGGATTTACTCGCGCTGCGTAGTGAAATCACGGAATTGATCGCGCGAAATGCGGTCTCGATGGTGCAGCATGCCATCGATTCAGTCCATGAGGGCGGGCAATACCAGGCGATGAAGTATTTATTCGAGATGATCGGGTTATATCCGGCGTTGAGCAACGGTGGAGAGGAACAGGAATCGTCGCTGGCAGCCGTACTCTTAAGCCGCCTGAAGGTCGAAGATGTTGTTTCCGCGAAGCCGAAGGCACAAAGTGATAGCTAAGCTCAGCTATCCCGTACAATGAGAAGGATTGTAAGCCCAGCGGCGGAACTACGGATGCGGGCGGCTCCCGAATGCGAGAAAAGAGTGCGCTGGCGCCCCGACCGGCGGGCCTGGGCGCGCGCCGGAGCGCGGGAAACAGGACTTCGTGGATGGACATGACGTGGATCACAGGGCGGCTCGCATTGGGTGGAGGCATTTGGAACCCGCAAAACATGGCGGAGGTGGTCCGCGCCGGAGTTACGCACATCATCGACATGCAGATGGAATTCGATGACACTCAGCTGGCGGAACCGCATGGGATTGAGGTGCTTTGGAATCCTACGGACGACGACTTTCAGGCCAAGCCGCCAGAGTTGTTTCAGCGAGGGGTCGATTTTGCGAGCCGCGCTCTGGCAGGCGAGGACGCGCGGGTACTGATTCATTGCGCGGCGGGAGTTCACCGGGCGGCGATGATGACACTGGCGGTTCTTTGTTCTCAGGGATGGGAGATGCAAGCCGCCATGCGAGCCATTGTGGCACGACGCCCGGTCGTGGATTTTGCCGACGTTTATGTTGAAAGCGTGGAAAGGTTCCTGCAGCAGCAGGTCCAGGCAGGAGAGTAGGCGCTGAGATCCTTGCGCCCAAAACGCCCCGATCGCAACTGAATAGCTCTTAGATATATAAAGTTCGGAGGATTTATGCCGCACACGAGCCGCCAATGGCGGCTTTTTTCATTGGTGCTGTGTTTGATATTGCCAGCGCACTGTCACGCGCAGACGCCCGCGCTGACGACGGTCAGCGATATCGTTTACCGCGCAGATGGAGCGGCCGCCACGGGAACGTTGCTGATCTCGTGGCCGGGGTTCACGACATCTGACGGACACGCAGTCGCTGCGGGAAACAAGAGTGTCGTTCTGGGCTCTGATGGAAGCTTTAGGGTGCAACTGGTACCCAATGCCGGGGCGGCGCCTTCCAGCGTGTTGTACAGCGTGGTTTATCAACTTAGCGATGGGACGGTAAAGACGGAGAGTTGGTCGGTGGGCACGGTTTCTCCCGAGAGCATCGCACAAGTGCGAACCGCTAGCGCAATAACACCGTCTGGAAACACTCCGTTTGCCACTCAGGCATACGTGAATGCAGCTATGGCCAACGTAGTTCACCTGAGCGGAAGCGAAACCATCACTGGAACGAAGCAATTCGCAGTCTCGCCCATTCTTCCGGCCGCTACACAATCCGGGCAGGCGGTCAACAAGGGCTACGTGGATACTGCGGTCGTGAATACCGGGTCGGGGAACTTTGTTGCGAGGGCTGGGGATACGATGACCGGACCTCTGACTCTGCCGGCGGATCCCGTAGCACCGAACCAAGCGTCGACCCGACATTACGTCGACGTAAACGCCGCTATGAAAGCCGACTTAATTGGTGGTACGGTCCCAACCGGTGAGTTAGGGATCGGCATAGCAAATAACGGCGCATGCCTGCACGGCGATTCTACCTGGGGAGGTTGCGGCGCGGCGAATGGACTTACTCCCGGCATGCAGGCAATCAAATATGCGACCGACTTCGCGTGGACGCAAATCAACACCGCCGACTTAAGCACAGCCGGAGCGAAAACGGTGACACTTGTCGCCTGCCCCGTCGGCGTCAGCGGCACTGAACCACAATATTATATTTATGTATCTGGAACCGGAACCGCGGAAGCAGTTCTGGTTACAGGAGGGACGTGCGCAGGAAGCAATCAGCCCGGAACCCTGCAGTTTACTACCGCAAACCCGCATGTTTCTGGCTACACAATCGGCAGCGCGTCAGGTGGACTGCAGGAAGCTCTGGTGGCAGCGCGCTTTGTGCCGTCGAATCCGGGGGCAACTTCGCAGTCCGGCAAAGTAGTTGTCCCGCCGGGCGAAATGAAGGCTTATGCCAGAGTTTCGATTCGTGGTTCGAACATCACTGTGGATTTTTCCGGATCGATCATTGAATGCTGGATGAATGACAGTTGCATTGTCGTGGGCGATTTATCGAATTCGAGTCTGTTCCAAGACATCACGCTATTGAATCCCCGTGGCCGTCCTACCGTTGCTGGAGGGCAGAAACCTTTTCTGGAAATCAATGCGCAAAAGACGCGGGTCGTGAACGCTTCCACGCGGGTGGGCTATGCAGGCGGAACTTTTGGAACATACGTCCAAGTTGACGACGATCAGGCGTTCACGCTCGATGGCCTGGACACTACGCTTGGCGGTGGGTTGCGCTGTGACAGCACGTTCTGTGGACCGGCGGTTTACGCTCCGGGGCCGTTCAATACTTACTCGGCTGTGGGCTGGTTGAAAAATCTGAACATTTCTTTACAGTGCGGCGGGAACGGAGTCGATTGGGAAAGCGGCAACACGCTGCGCATTGCCGATAGCGTGATTCAGGGTTACGCGCAATATGGCGTGCGCAGCGGCACAAGACGCGGCGGATACGGAGCCACGGAACTCGATAATGTTTATGAGGAAGTCGGGAACTGTCAGAATCCGGCGGGAAATATCGGCGAAGCAGGCGTTGTTCTTCAAGGAAACAGCATAAAGATCGAAAGCGGAACTGCACCGGCCGGGTCGGTTCCGTTGTTTGCGAATACTGGTAGTACCGATTACCGGTATTACATCGTGCCGCACCATGCGACTTATGGCGCGGGAAATCCGCTTTACGTCGGACGCGCACTTACAAACAACACTGGAAATATAACTGTAACGGTACCCGACATAGCCGGCGCCAGTACGTTAGATCTGCTACGCGTTGGAGTAAGCGGCATGGAACAGGCGCCGTTTGGGACTGATAACTTTGCGGTTTCCGCGAATGTTTCTCGCGCTACAGCTTGCGATAATGGTATTTGTACCTTTACCGACACACAGGCGGCGCTGCAGAGTTACACCGTCGCAACTCCCACTTACTTCCCGCTGTTGACGTACTGGCCTGGGAACCTGGTGCTTGGTAGTAACTCGGATTCCGGGAGTACTCTCGCGGGGGCACGCGCCTGGATGCAAAATATGGCAGGCAACATCGTTTCTGTTTCAGGAATGGTCCAACCATCTGCCATCTCGACAAGCTGCGATGCAGTTACCGGTTGGACGCCGATTTGGCTAAGCTGTTTCTCGGCTATGGCGCCGACGACGTTTTACCAGCAAGGCGCATTACTGATAGCTGTGAAGCCGAACAATGACGCCAATGGGACGTTGAATCTAAAAGGCCGGTTAAACTTCTCCACGTTGGGCTCCGGGCCTGGCCATATCGTTACCTTGTCGGACTCGAATTTCCAGAAGACGATTGCGACCCAGAATAATCGTCCCACTAATGATCAGAATGACTCTTTCATAGGCTACGACCAAGGCGATGGTAACCCGGCGCACATCGGAATCAGTTTCGGCGCACCGGTCTCGGTGTCAAATTACATCGGCAACGCAGGCGATGGAACAAATTGGCTTGAGCGGCTGACGGGCACTTTGAAAGAGTTCAAGACGAACGTGAAGATGGACTCGGGTCTGACAGTCAGCGGGACGATTCAGGCGAACTCATTTGTTTCGAGCGGATCGGGCCCGTGGACCTTGCAGGGAAACTTCGGAACGCTAAGCCCCGCTCCGGCCGGACAATCAATAATCGGCTTCGGACCCAATGGTGCCTTGCAGACTTCGACAAACGGCGGGGCGCTACAGACACTCGCAACTCTGACGTCCAGCATAACTGGCAACGCGGGCACGGCCACCGCTTTCGACCACACCCCGACGCAGTGTTCTGGATTCGTTACCGGCATCCAGGCGAACGGAAATGCGAATTGCGCCAGCGGCTCATCGCTTGCTTTTCCGTTGGGTACTGCCACGGTGTCCGCGTCGGGTTACGGTCAATTTGGATTCGATACTGCGGGTTTGTGGTACAGCTCAAATGCCGGCTCTGTGGTTCACGTAGGCAATGGACCCTCTAACTTGTTCAATCAGGATACAGACGGAAGCGGTGGCGGACCGGCCAATGTATTAGAAGAGGCGAGTGGCACTACGCCGCAAGCTCTGCGGATTTACGGAAGCCGGACTGACGCAACCCACTACAGCCGCTTGTCTCTTTCGTGGGATGCGGCGAATGGTGCATGGAACGTCGCGTCGCAAGCGGGTTCTGCGGGCGGAACGGCCGGCAGTCTTGAGTTCTCGATCGCCAGCGCTCCAAAGTGGAATATCTCGGCAAGCAGTCCGAACGCCTTCGCACCCAACGCCAACAACGTGTACGACATCGGTAATTCATCGTTTGAGCCGAGAGATATTTATGTTGGCCGCAACCTGATTCTTTCGGCGGTAGCCGCCAGTTCTACTCTCTGCACCGACGGCACTAAGAATGTGACCACCGCGGGATGCGCGACTGCGGGCATGGTCTATCCTGGCCCCGGAATCCCAGTTTCTACCGGAGGCACGTGGGGAACCTCCCTTACTGCTCCGGCAAGTGCATTGGTCGGTATATTAGACGCTCAAACTCTGACCAACAAGACGGTCGACGGGGTGAGTCCAGCTACTTTTGGTTATCTGGACGCGACCTCGAGCATCCAGACGCAATTGAATGCGCTGATGCCGAAGTCGGGCGGAACGTTTACGGGGGCAATCACGGTCAACGGTTCTGTCACGGCATCAAGTTTTATTTCGAATGGCTCCGGACCGTGGCAAGTAACAGGCAGCTACGGAACCTTGACTGCACCAGGTACAAGCCGGTCCGCGATTGGCTTTGGCGCGAGCGGACACTTGCAGTTCGCACTGAGCGGATCCTCAACCTTCAATGATCTCGCGATCGGGCAAGGCTGCGGAGGGCATAACTGGCTGAGCGCGGTTGACCAGACTGGCGCTTCGGGCAACTGCACCCAGCCGACATACTCTGACATCGGCGGATCGGTTCCAACCTGGAACCAGAGCACAACTGGCACGGCGGCCAATTTAACTGCTGCAGCAGCACTGCCGAATGGCACGACGGCAACGACGCAGAGTACGCACGATAACTCAACCAAATTGGCGACGACCGCCTATGCGGATGCACTCGGTTGCGCTATGTGGTACTCCCAGTCCACGGCGCAAACCGGAACCCCGGTGGCGTTTCCGACTACTGCGAATAAAGCCTTTCTGATGGGAATGAACTTCACCTGTCAGTTACCTACGACGCAATTTACATACGATGTGGTGGCAGCAGATAATACAACGAATAACTATGACATCGGGCTATACAGCAATAGCGGCAGCTTGGTTGCACACCTGGGCGCCACCACTGGCACGGCCTTTGCTTCGTCGACCGGATGGAAAACTCTTCCTTGGGCGGCAGGCGCAACATTACAGCCTGGCAGATATTACCTTTTAATTACGACCAATTGCTCCAGTTCCTGTGCCACCCTTGCTGGTGGACCTACGGGCGGAGGGCTAACCTTTAACGCGAACAACACTTTTAGTATCACCACCGGTGGTTCTTTACCCGCGTCAATTACTCCGCCTAGCGATAGCTGGACTGCTACAACATTGGCGAGTGTTGTAATTCGATAACTTCGGAGCGCACGAATGAAACATAAGGCCACTATATTCTTGGCGTTGGCGATTGGCATTCTTGCGCCTAAGGTGACAGCGCAGTCTTACTACTATGTGGACTGCTTTCAAGGATCAAACGGGAATTTGGGCACAGACCCCAGCCGCCCATTCCGAAGCATTCTTGCGGCGGCCAATGCTCAGATTAACGCTCCACTGAGTGGAATCCTTCTCCGGCGTGATTGCACGTGGTACGAGGAGTTAACCATTACCGGGACGTCGGGATCAAACATTGTCATAGATTCCTACGGTGGCAACGGGCAGCCTGGGATTGGGCAGCCTCCACATCTAACTGGACACTTGTCGATTCCGACTGCGCTTGCGGATAACGCCGTATGGTGTGAGGGAACGTGGAACACCGACAATCCGCCAGCATGTGTATCGGGGCCGCCTAATATTTGGTCAGCGAGGCCGTTATTTGCGGCGGACGGTACCACAGTAGATCACTGCGGCGCTGACGGAAGGCGCTGCTTACCGTGTCCTACGGCGGGGATTTTCTATAGTTGCTTATCGCAGGCATTAAGTGTGCTCAACTTTGTCCGCTTTGGAACGGTCTGGGGAAACAATCACACGGCAGACGGTTCGCTATCACAGGATCGGGACTGGAAGTTTGACTCAGGGACCAGCTCCGCCACCGGGCAGACGCTCACGGTTTACTGCAAATGCACGGGTGGCGTAGATCCGACGACTTACTACGAGCAAATTGTACCAATAGTCAGTGGGGTGAACCTGGTCAACCTAAACGGGGTGCAAAACGTCACAATTCAGCACTTGTTACTTGACTGGTTTGATGGTTACGGGGTGCAGGTCCAAGGCAATTCCACAAACATCACAGTTGCTAACGTCGCCGCCAACAGCTTGGTTGACAACGGCACCGTTCCGCTCGGTTTTTTTGTCCATCCAACGGGTGGCCCGACTTACTCCATCAACCTTTACAATGTGGACGCAAATGCGAACTATGCAGGATTTGAATTCATTACACCTGTCACGGGTTCGACTTTCACTCTGACAAATTGCCGTGGTTATGGAAACCGGTACGCCGCGGTAGTGGATGCCGCCTATGGCGCAACCAACTTCGAGTATTGCCACTTCTACGGTAACGGCCTGGCAACCGCGATTGAAACCGACTTAATACAGAATCCCGGTTACCCTGCAGTGGACGGTGGCCACAATTTGCCATACGTTACATCAGGAGTAGCGAGTACAGATGCTCAGTACGCTTCAAGCGTCTTACTAGCACAACCGTGGATTCAACGATGGCGCCGTTGGCCAGCTTACACCACGCTGACGTTTGATGACCCTGGGCTGGTCAATCAAGCTGCGCCGGTCATTGCCAGTGAACTCCCGATTATTGATTCACGAAACATTCCATTGTCGATGGCAATTGTGACTAACGGGTCAGATTCGGCGCGACTAGGTACAGGCTCGCCGTCGCCACTACAGCAGTGGATCAGTGCGGGATACGACCTCAATGTGCATTCGGTTTCACACGAGTACTGGAATCCGCCATCGACGTTGGCCTGCAATGACGTGACTGGGCCGATTCCCTGTGAGGTATTCAAGATTCAGTACACAGGGACGATCGCGGACAAAGTCACGCTGACAATTACCCACAACGGTCAGGGAGGCGGCAATCTTACGTTAAATCCGGTTCCTTACGATCCGTGCGCGTTTCACACGTGGGACCTGACTCCTGTGCCTCCAGGCGGAACGGCGGCACCCAGTCAGATCAACACCATTGGCACGATTGTAGCCACCCTGAGCGCGTCCTGCTTCACGCTTGACACGACCGCGCTGAATAACTCGTTGGTAAAGGGCAATGCTAACGCTTATGGGTTAGCCGATGTTGCTGGAGTCGATGTCAAGGCATCTCAGTACTCGGTTCCATTTAATGAGGGTTACCTGGAGAGCGACGAACTTAGCTGGGCGAAAGCGTGGTTTCAGTACAGCAACATCTGGCCGTCCACAAACCCTATCTATGTGATGCCGGGAACTTACGGGGATGCGGTTACAGAAAACATCGCAGCGATCTTAGGCTTTGCTGGAGTACGTGGCACGGGATCGCTGAAATCTACATGGACTCCCGGCGGCGCTGATGCGACATTAGCCCGCGGCTATGATGTGTACAACATTCTCAGTCAGGGAATGGTGAGTTATTTTTCCGGCGCGGCTACGCAATCGCAGTCAAGCTTTCCCTACGCCGGGCTCTCTTACGCGCAGGTTCGCAGCATGGTCAGCGCTGACGTGTTTCGTAACTCCCTCTGGGGACGTCCAATTTCATATTTTTGGCATTGGCCGGAGATGATGCCTGATCAGATTGAGAACATGATTGACGGGTTACTGCAGGCGGGAGCAACCTTCCAAAGCAACACTGGTTTAGTGAGCATGCTTCTAGGTGGTTCGCGGACGTTGGGGACGTGTACAGCGAATAACTTAGTTCCAAGCGGGTATGTGGTCAACAGCTTTAAGGTTTGTCCGAGCACCGGAGTTGAGGCGGACTTTCGGCCAACCGTAAATTCCCCGACTATCGGACACGGAAATAATTCTCTTGGTGCAGTCTACCAGTACGACATCATGGGTAACCAGCGCTTCTCTTCGTGGGACATTGGAGCATATCAGTACATTCCAGTGGGCTTGAAGTAAGTGAGCTTCTGAGGACTTTGGAAATGAGAAAAAGTCTCGCATTCGTGTTGCTGGCGGCGGCCGTCGCCGCCTATCCGCAATCGCAGGCCTCGGGCGCGTGGACGTGGACGGGCACGGCGGGGCCTACGTCGCTGCTGTGCGGGCCGCCCGGCTATCTTTGCTCGCGCACCGACACCGCCGTGATCCCCTACCCTTCGGTGCCGCCGCAGGCGGGAGCGAACACCTGCACCGCGGGCAACCTTCGGGCATGCGGCAACCTGAACGGCGCGGGCACGGTGATGACCGACACGCGTTATAGCAGCAATCAGACCGCCCGCTGCACCGATGCCAGCACTCCATCGAACCAAGCGGCGAACGGCTTTTTTGCCAGCCTTGGCGGTTCCGGCGATGCCCTGGAAATGTCGATTGACGACAACTACATCCGAATCGCCGACAACAGCCGCGGCATCATGAAGAATTTCAACCCCTCAACCATGGCCTGTTCGTATATGGCGTGCGGGGTGGCTACGGGTGGCTACTGCGCCGGAAGCGCCGGCTTCACGCCACAGTCAGGCGTCTTTAGCGCTCTGACCGCGGGCGTGTACTACAGCTTCGGCGACAACACGACCTACAACGTCCAGATACAAAAGTGGGTATTGAGTTCCTCCGGGCCGACCAGCAAAACCCTGGTGGCGGACATGGCGCAGGCGCTGCCCTTCGCGCACGACGCCGCGGTGGACTGGTCCTCGGGCACGGTCACCGCCGGCGCCTACATCCACCCCACCGTCAACAATGCCGGCGGCTACTACTATCAGGCGATTCAAGGCGGAACCACCGGCGGCTCTGCTCCCGTCTTTCCGCAAACGATGCCTTCCGGCCCAACCTGCAATGGAACTCAGATTTTGCCGAGCGTCTCTGACGGCGGAGTGGTCTGGATGCTGGTCGGAGGCAACAGTCCTGGCTGGTTCGATCCAGCAGGAGTGAACAATACCGACACCGTTTTCCAGGCGGGGATCGGGACTTTCTGCGGCCAGGGTGGAGGCATCTGGGCGGTCAGCTACGATGCCAGCGCCAACACTTATTATCTATTCAACACCGCCACCGGATTTCAGACCCACTGGACCTGCGGCGGCGGCGGAACGGGGCCGGATTGCACCGCCGGCGCTTACAGCGAAACCATCGACGGGCAGCCGCAGAGCGCCGCCAACGGCTTCTACATTCACAACGACAAGTCGGGGAAGGACGGCGCCTGGGAGACGGTTTCCTACCAGCGCTCTACGGTTTCAGGCTCCAACGGCACGGCGCGCTTCTGGAGCCCATCCGCTGCCACAGTCACCCTGATGACAGCAGCGGGAGACTGCGCTTTCGGTGGGCATTGGTCGACGCGCTTTACCGACATCATCAACCAGAACAACACCGCGGACGGGGTATTCTGGAAACGCTCGATGTCCAGCCCCAACACCTGCACCGGCCTGTGGGTTCCGGCTTCGCCCTCGCTCAACACCGACGGCCACTGGTCAACCAACTACGGGACCACGGCGCAGAACTCGGCGGTCATTGGCTCGACCTCTGCTGGCGGCAGCACCTACCCTCCCATCGGAGATGTTTTCGAGGCCGAAGTGATCGGCTTCTCCACCGACGGCTCGAACACGCAGTGGCGGTTTGGCCAGGTATTGAACTCGTATGCCAGCAACGGCTTCGATCCCGCCAACGCCATCGGATCGCTTTCGGCGGATGGCCAGTTCTTCGCTTTCACTTCGGATTGGCTGTGCACGCTGGGAGCGGGGCTGAGCACCACCACCGCGAACTGCGGATTCTTCTGGGAGGCTTCGACCAGCTATGCCGCCGGCACCATGATCTGTCCGGCCGGCGGCAATCACAACTCAGGCAGGAACAGCGGCTACTACTGCTTTACCGCCGGCGGCGCCTGCACCAGCGGCTCGACCGAGCCATCGCCGTGGAACCAGACGGTCAGCGGCACCACCAGCGAGGGCACCTGCACCTGGACGAACGCCGGGGCGTACAACGCGCGCGCCGACGTGTTCATTATGAAGCTGCAGTAGTTCAGTCTTAGCAAAACATAGGAACGGTATAACCGTGGGCACGAAGGTTGGTCTTCGCCGCAAATAAGAATAAATAGGAGAGACCGCTGAACTCACGCTTACTGAGGACATTTGCGTGAACGACGATACGGCCCTGCTGCTGCGATTGGGCGGAGTGTTGGACTGCGCAGTCCCATTGCGGATGGCGAGAAGTACGGTTGGAAGTGGCGAGCTCTCGATCCGCGATCTTATGATTGCGAACTTGTTGAAGGTCCGCAACAAAGCGCGCGGACTGGTTCTGCTGAATCCGAATCGTGCACAGAAGGAATTTTCTAAAACGTGCACACTCCGAAACATTGTTTTGAAAGCGCGGCAGCTGGGGGTCACAACCTACGTTGCGGCGCGGTTTTTTGTAGAGACAATTACGCGGCCGGGCACGATGACGGTGCAGGTGGCGCACGATCAGGAATCGGCCGAGGAGATATTCAAAATCGTACATCGCTTCTGGGAGAACCTGCCCGAATCGATGAAGCGGGGCGCGCTGCTTCGTTCCCGCGCAAACGTCCGGCAGATGGTATTCCCCCGGCTGGACAGCGAGTACCGGGTTGCCACTGCAGCGGACGTCAACGCCGGCCGCGGGCTGACCATCCACAATTTGCATTGCTCGGAGGTGGCCCGCTGGCCCGGCGATGCCAGAGAAGCTCTGGCGTCGCTGCGCGCTGCGGTTCCGACAGATGGGGACGTCGTTCTGGAATCAACGCCAAACGGCGCCGGCGGAGTTTTCTACGAAGAATGGCAGCGCGCTGAGGAAACCGGATATACCCGCCACTTTTTCCCATGGTGGTATGACGAGAAATATTGCGATGAGACAGGGTGGGCTGGGGATCAGCCGCTGACTGAAGAGGAAGAGGAGTTAGTCCGGCGAGTTGGATTAAACGTGCCCCAAATCGCGTGGCGAAGACGAAATCGCGCACAACTGCGCGGATTGGCCGCACAAGAGTATGCCGAAGATCCAGTTTCGTGCTTTCTTGCGTCGGGCGAGTGCATTTTCGAGCTTGAGACCGTCGACCGCGCACTCGCAGCGTGCGGTATCCCGAGTGCGGTGCGCGACAACGGGCGACTGACCATCTGGCTCGAGGCTCGGCGCGATCGGAGATACCTCATTGGAGTGGACCCGGCAGGCGGGGGAACGGAAGGTGATTACGCGTGTGCGGAGGTGATTGATCGTCAGACTGCGATGCAGTGCGCGGAGTTGCACGGGCACTACACGCCGCGTGAACTGGCGATGAAGCTTATCGATCTGGGCCGTAGGTACAACGATGCGCTGCTCGTGGTCGAACGAAATAATCATGGTTACGGGGTGCTGGCCAATTTGCGCGCGGGCGGATATCAGCATATTTTTCAGGACGGGAACCAGGATGGCTGGTTGACTTCTGCGGTGACGAAGCCGGCGATGGTCGAGAATCTAGCGGCAATATTGGCCCTGAAGCCGGAGCTGTTTCAGAGCGCGAAATTTCTGGGTGAGTGTCGGACATTTGTTCGACATGCGAGCGGTGGCTGCGGAGGCGTTTCCGGCAGCCACGACGACTGCATTATGGCGATGGCGATAGCGCTGGCGGGACGGAGCGCGCTGGCAAGCAGTCGCCAGCCATCAGCCGGCAGCCGCCGGTAAGGAGCGCCGAACAAAACGAAAATCACAGGCAATATGTTCATTCGTCACATCGGCGAGCAGGCATTGTTAATTAAATTAAGCCTGTCAACCTGAGCGAAGTGAGGACGTGCATCGCGCCATCGGGCGCGAAAAACATCTGAAGGGCTGGAGAGGGCTAAAGAAGATCGCTCTAGTCGTGGCTGCAAATCCTACCTGGAGGAATCTCAGCCAACCCTGGTACGAGCGGCATGAGTTCGAGCCGGAAGTGGTCCTTCGACTCCGTCGAATCATCCGCAACCGGATGATTCAGCTGCGCTCAGGATGACAGTGGAATTGAATATCAAGTTTGCCGGTTATCGCGGTCCAACACGTGCGCAGGATGCGGGGCGGGGCGCAAAGTCATTTGATGCGCTGCTCCGATGGCCATTTTATGTCGTCAAGTTTCGCAACAATCCGCAGCACCTGAGGATTCTGGCGAATGAGCTGTTGGCAACTCGGCTGGCGGAGCGCGTTGCTTTGCCGGTACCAGTGACAGAGGTGGTTGAAGTTAATCCCTGGCTGATTCAGCACTCGCCCGAGTTGAACATTCAGCTCGCAGGGAGCGCGATCCCGTGCGAACCGGGACTGCAGTTCGGATCGCGCTACGTTGTCAATCCAATTGAAGGGCGCATTTTTGACTGGTTTCCGATGGAGTTATTCGATCGGGTGCGCAACATCGATGCGTTCGCCGGCATGCTGGCACTGGACAAATGGACTTGCAATGCGAATGGACGGCAGGCGACTTTCTGGCGCAAGGGGCGCGAACGAAAATATACGGCGACTTTCATCGACCAGGGCTATTGTTTCAACGCGGGTGAGTGGACGTTTCCGGACTATCCGCTGCGTGGCGTGTTTGCGCGAAACGAGGCGTACGCCTGGATAAAGGGCTGGCAGTCGTTCGAGCCATGGCTGTCGCGCATTGAAAATATGCGCGAAGACGAGATTTGGTATTTGGCCGGGGAGATTCCGCCGGACTGGTACGAAAATGATTGGACGGCGCTGGAGCAGTTAGGACTTTCGCTGATCGAGCGTCGCGCCCATGTGCGGGAGTTGATTACTTGTTTTCGCATCTCGCCGCGAAGACCGTTTCCGGCGTGGATGGAAAATTAGCGGTCAGCCATCAGTCGCCAGGGTTCGATCGGGGCCAATGTTGCGGAAGGTGGCGGAGAAAACCCATATCCGGAATTTGCACGATTTCTTCAGATGAGCCTGGGTTCAGCGAGCGAACTGGAATATGAGCTTTTACTCGCTCGCGATTTTGTTATCTCGATCAAGAGCCGTACAGGTCGCTTACTGGTCAGGTAATCGAAACAAAACGGATGCTGACCAAATCAGTATCTGACTACAAGCCGAACAGGGACGGACGGTTGAGCGGTTGTCCTGACGGCTGATGGCTGAGGGCTGATGGCTACGTTGCAACATCTCGAATTTTTCCTGCTGCGTTATGCGGGGGACGCCACCAAGCGCGAGAGCATCAACTTGGGCGTGGTGGCGATTTCGCCGGAAAGTGAGGCCCCAGGCGGCTTCGCTGATATGCGCTTTATCCGCAATTGGCGGCGGCTGCATTGCTTTGACCCGCTGGTGCAGATGGAGGAGATACAAGCCATCGAGCGCGAGATTCGCCGCGATCTGGACGACCCGCAAAAACGAGCGGAACTGGTGAAGCGACTCAATGATTCCTGGTCGAATGTGATTCGATTTGACCGGCTGCAGGGATGCCTGACCGAGTCTCCAGTGCTGGAGATGGAGCGCCTCAGCGCTATTTACCTGGAAACTCCGTCAGGAGCGGAGAAACAGGAGCCGCGCAGTCGGCAGAAGATTCGCAGCGTGATGCGAGACGAGCTGGAGCGGGCGGGGGTGCTGCATTTGATGCTTCGAGAAATTCCGATGGCGGAATACACGAGGCCGGGCGATCCGCTGAAGTTCGACTTCGGGTATTCGGCGGGCGAGGACTTCAAGTTCTTGCATGCCGTGTCGCTGTCGCAACGAGTCGAGCACGGAATGATTCTGGCGGCGCGGTTCCCACAGATCGCCGCCGGCATGCGAGCGAAAAAGAATGTGAAAGCGTGGCTGACGGCGGTTGTGGACGACGATCTGGATCGTACTCGCGATGATGTCAGTTTTACGCTGCAGATGATGCAGGAGAACGGAATCGTTGTTGCGCCCACGGCGGAGATGCCGGGGATTGCGGAGGGAATCAGGCTGGAATTGAGAACATAATCGGACACCTGTCATCGCGATTGAGTTCGGGAGACCACTTAAAGCGTCGCAACCGAATTAGCATTGTTCAGGATGACTGGAGTTGTGTTGCATTAGATTTTTTCGGATGCAACGATGGTTTCCAATTGACACCGAACGGTTATTGCTCCGAGATCTAAGAGAAACAGATTTCAATGACATCCATGAGTACGCTTCAGATACCGAGTTGTCGCGACTCGATCGTTGGGGTCCCAATACCCCCGAAATCACGCGCGGTGTTGTGCAAGGCTGGCTCGATCAGCAGCAGCTGTGGCCCCGCGATGAAGTAAATCTAGATGTCAAGCTAGCACAGCGAACTGAAAGATCAGGTCGGAGCGTTGAGTGCATAAGCACGTTTTTTAATGGCTGACAGTTGATGGCTGACGGCTGAGGAACTCTTAAATCCCATGAAAATTACAAATACGTTGCGCGGCGCGATGCGCCGGATTGCAGGAGTGTCTTTCCTCAACCGACTGACACTAAGCGGAAACATTCTGGCCGGAAGCGCGGCAAAGACGGAAGTGAAGCGGCGCACGGTGCCGCTTCCGTCCATTCTCAACACCTATGGACCGCGGTCCGACGCCATGCCCAAGCCGACGCCCATGAACCTGCGGCGTTTTTCGGAGACGCCGGTGGCGCGCCGGGCGATCAACACTATAAAGGATAGGATCGCGGGCATGCGCTGGCGGGTGCAGGCGAAACCGGGAGCGCAGCAGTTTTCGAATGCGGACACCCGCATCACTATTCTTACGCGCAATTTTGAATCACCCAATCCTGATGATTCTTTTCGGTCGCTCTCCGAGCAGGTGCTCGAAGATCTGATTGTTGGCGGGTTCGGGGCGATGGAGGTGGAAGGCACCGGGGATCCTGAGCATCCCTTGGCGCTGTTTCCGGTTGATGGCGCGACGATCCGCATGCGTGCCGATTGGGATGGCATGCCCGGTTCGGTGCGGTACGAGCAGGTCACAGGAAAGGCGGGTCCAGACGCGAACATCCTTCTGACCGACGATGAGCTCATTTACATGCGGCTTAATCCGCGAACCTTTACGCCATTCGGGCTGGGGCGCCTGGAGGTCGCATTCGAAGTAATCAATTCTTTTCTCGGCGCAAATCGATACGCGGGGCGTCTGGCCTCGAATTCGGTGGTGGAGTACGCGCTCTGGTTGCAGAGCGTAACTCCGGAGCAGCACGAGCGGCTGATTCGCTGGTGGCAAGATGAGATCGAGGGGACCGGACGCGTGCCGATCCTTTCGGTCGAGAACAAGCCGGAGGTGCTGCGATTTGGCGGCGGCACCGATGCGGATCTGCGCTTGCAGTGGCAGGAATTCCTGTTACGAATAATCGCGGATGCGTTCGATCTGCCCCCGCAGTCGCTTGGGCTTGAACGCGACGTGAACCGCTCGACGGCGGCGGAGATGAGCGATCAGGCATTCCAGCAGGCGGTGGTGCCGACGGCACGACTGTTTGCGGAGTATCTGACCCGAGGAGCGATCGCGAAAAAGCTTAGTTGGGGTGATCTGGAATTCGTCTTTTCTGATGTCGATGCCTCCGGGGATGCCATGGAGGAAGCGCAGATCCAACAAATTCTGGTCCAAACCGGCATTCTAACTGTGAATGAAGTAAGACGAATGCGCGGATTGACGCCGTTGTAAGAGCAGCGTTGAGTCATCAGCCGTCAACCGTCAGAACTCAGTTTTCTACGAGTGCGGGCACGCGCTGACTGCATTCGAGACCTGTGAAAAACCTTAAGAGCTGGAAAGTAGGAGCTAACAGCTAATGAACCTCGAATCCATGGCAATTGAACTGCCCGCGTTTCATGGGCACCCGAATCGTGAACCGTTCCGCGGTGTGCTCACTCTCGTCGACATACCATCAGATCGAGCGCCCGCAGGGTCGCGAGGTCATCGAGTAGTGCTAACTCGCAGCGCAGCGGAAAGAGCGTTGCCTTCGCTTTTAGGCATGGGGCTGGACTATGCGCCAACGCTCGACCGTCATGATGCGCGGCGCAAAGTCGGGGTCATTACTCGCGCCGAAATCGTCGACACATCAATCGAGCTCGGTGGTTATCTTTTTGCTAAGGATTTTCCGGAAATCGTGCGCCAGATTGAAAATGGATCACTTCTGGCTAACGCAGCTTCCCGCCGACATCCTGCCAATCCACTGGGGATGTCATACGAGATTTCAGACGCGAGCGTTGCCGACGTGCGCGCGAAGATCTGGACGCTTACTCGAGTTACTTTCACCGGAGCAGCGATTTTGCTCCGCGACAAAGCGGCATATCGCGCTACATGGATTGAGTTGGGATAAAACAGCTGTCAGACGGCAGCCATCAGACGTCCGAAAAACCTGTAAAGGAGCTTTATGGAACAGAACGAAGTAATCGATCAACTGGCTGTTGCTGCCGATCGACTGGCAAATGCAGCTCAAACTCTGGATCGCATCCTGAGCAAGCTGGACGCACAACAGGAAGCATTAAACGCGAAAGTGGACCGAATTGTCGCAGCGGTTGAGGAACAGGAACCCGCCGGAGATCCGCAAAATTCGCGAGAACTGGAACAGCGGGTGACGGAACTTGAAAAGACCAACTCCGATTTGAAAGCTCAGGCTGCGCGGCTGACTCGCAAGACCCTCTCACCGTTTGTATCCGCGCTTCTTAGTAAGTACGGAGATTCAGAAGAGAAGTTGGATTCCGCGGCGCTCGACAAGACCCTGCAGACGCTGAGCGTCGAACAGCGCATCGCCGTAAAAGCGGAGATGGCGCGCGCGGGAATGATCGAGTAACACAGCTTTCAGCTATCAGCTGTCAGCTTTTAGCAAGCACCAGGTATTTATGTTTGTTGAAAGCTGACGGCTGACGGCTGGCGCTCTATTTCATTTCAGGAGAAAACATGAAAGCACAATTTATCGACCTGCACGCGGCAGCGGACTTCCTGGGGCCGGGTGCAATTGAAGTCAACCGGTATCAAAACGAAGTCACCGACATCGTGCGGCGTCGTGGCGCGTTCGGCCAGCGCATCAAGCAAGTCCCGGCCACAGGCCATCCCTCGCGATTCTTCGAGGAACTGGCGATACCCCAGCCCACGGCTGCGCAGGCCTTTGTCGATCCTCGCAACATTGTGCCGACAGCTCAGTCACCCAACCGTGCGGAGCGTAGTGTGCCGCTGAAGGCCCTGGTCTCACAGATCAATTACAACCTGTTCGATCTGGAGGTCGGCAGCCAGCAAAGCCAGTTCGCATATTTGCAGGCTAAGGACCTGACGGATGCGATCGATGGAATCATGCACACGCATGATGTTGCTTTGTGGAATGGCAACGATACTTCGCTTTCGACGCCGGCCACAATGCAATACTTCGGTGCCATCGGACAGATTGAAGCCGGCGGCAACACCACCACCATTGGGACTTCCGCGAGCATCGTGGACGGCTTGAAATCAACCGTAGCGCAGATGGTTGCAAACTCATCATTCGCGGTTCGTCCGACTGCAATTTACGCGAACCCGGTGCTGCTCGATCTGATCGACCGGGAAATGAAGACGGAGTACAACGTTGTGTTGAACACGGTTGAGATTACCAGTGGTTTTCGAGTCAAAGCACTCAGCACGCAAGCGGGCGATTTGCCGCTGATTCCCGAGTGGGCCATCGGTTACACCGGCACTCCAGGTAGCGGCACGGCTGTGTTACCTGCTTACATCGTGTCTGAGGACTTGATCGAGTATCACTGGCTCACCGACCCCAATCCGCGAGTATTTCAACTCGGGCTGCCAGGATCGCTGGCTTCACAGAACGTGGTGGTCAAGTTCGGCGGTGTGGTGGTCAAAGGTGCTTCTTACGCGCACTACGAAGTGAAAGTGGACAGATAAAGCTGTCCTCGGTCGTCGGCTCTCAGTCGTCGACCAAGACGTCGTTGGTCGTTGGTAAAACCCACAATCACTGCAACCTCGTTGAGCTCACGCCCGCGTGCGCGACGAGTGTCCGCCGACGACCAACGACTGCATTGCAAATGGTAGTAGCAGAAAGCTAAGCCCAGGAGGTGTTCTTTAATGAACTATCTCTCTCCATCGGAATACCAGCTTTACGGAATTGATACGACGACAGAGCCGGCATTGGTTGGATCGGCATCGTCGCTCATCGATGCACACTGCCGGCGGGCAACACTGGCCATTGCGCAGTATGAAGAGCGGATCCGCATGATGCCGGACCGCAATACTGTTCACCTCACTTATCTACCGCTTGCTGCGCTGGCGCCAGCTACTTCGCCTATTGTCTCAGGACGCGGACGTTACACGATTCCGCGACGAGGCGAATGGCCATTCGACGATCTTCGCCTCGATGTTGCGCTGATGTTCGGATTGCCCGGCACCTGGACCAACGTTGATCCGGCCTCGATTGATTTCGATGTTTCAACCGGGGAGCTTACCTTGCCACTGAACATTGTCGGCTTGTGGTTCAGCGAAGTAGATCTGGTCTACACGGCGGGATACAGCGCGATACCCGATGCGGTGAAATACGCCTGTGCGCAGGTCGTGCGCAATGCACAGGCGACACCGGCCGTAAATGTGAAAGCAGGCCGCGTGGATCGCTTGCGCATGGATTACTTTGCGCCCGACCTTCTGGACGGCACGGTGCGTTCGCTGCTTGCGCCATTCGTGGCGCAGAAAACGAGGTAGTCATGACTATTGCGGGCACAGCAGTACTACGCGCCGCCGATGCCATGTTGCACGCGCTCAGTGGAGACCAGATTGTGCTGGTGATACCACTTATGGTTGAGGAATCCGATCGAAGCACGGAACTCGGGTTATCCGATGCTGGAGTGCAACAAATTGTGATTTCGCCAGTCGTAGTGAGAAGGCTGGCTGCGCCAGAGTCCGGCCCGGTGCAGCAGGTGGAATTCCTGATTTCCGCTTCGGCCGTGGCCGATGCTGTAAGTGAAGAAGGTGTGGCATCTGCAGAACTTCTATTCGACTCGGTTCTGGGGATTCAGTACCAGGCGGAGCTATTTCACATTGAACATGTGACCACCGACTACTTTGCGGGGACAGCGTACTTGTATCACGTGATCGCAGTCGAATAACAGTTTGTCAGCTCTTAGCTGTTAGCTTTACTCCTGTGTTCTAGGTTGCCCATTCCGTTTGCCGTCGCTGTGGTACTACTTCTACGCGATTGGCAAAACAAAATAAAAACTAAGAGCTAATGGCCGTTGGCTAACGGCGAGAACACTTATGCAATATACAAAAGATACTTTCTATATAACTCTACGAAACCGTCTTGCAACCTTGAATCCGTCGCGCGTGATAAGCGTCGATGGGACGACGCGACCGGCGATTGTCGTGGCGGAAAATGAGGCAGTGATTCCGGTCAGGCCATTGCCAGACACCTTTTATCTCGAGTGGGGTCAGGCGCAGCCTGTCCCACAACACCTCGGCGACCATCCAATTTTTTGGTTCGAGTGCGTTATTTCTTACCACACCTTTGGAACAACCGAATCCGGCGTGGATCGAGGGCGATCTTTGGCGTCGCTGGATCGCGACCTGCTAAACGTCACACAGCCGGGTACGGCTCCGAAATGCGATTACACGCAAACACCGCCAGCGAATCTTGGCACAGGTATTGTGTGGAGTACTCCTCAACTAGGCAAAATTGTTGGGGGCGAGGCACCGCGCAATGAAGCGTTGCCGCGTGGTACGGCAGGCGTCCGCCTGGAACGGAGCGCGAGCCTAAGGGTGTTCTTTTTTCCTGAAACTATTTCTTAACCTTATATCGCTTCAGGCTAAGGTGCGAGTATGAAGAGCAAAGAATTTCTCAAGGCAAACTATCTATGACCAGCTTCGCCGTTCGTCCCGCGATGGTGCCAGTGAGCCGGCGGGTTCGCGCTTATTTTGCGGCTGTAAATCGCTCCAGTAAGACTCCAGTAATTTTTGATCCTGGCAGGTATGGCGTGTTTTCGCTGGATTCTCCGCCAACTCCATGGCTCGAAATCGGCTGGATCGATAACTTTCAGCGAGTGAGCCTGACTCCCACAGAACCGCTGCGCGCCGGCGTTCGTGCAGCCGCGAACGCGCAATTTCGTGGGCCGCTGGATGCGCGAGTCGAATTTGATTTTCGCGAGTGGGGCAAACTGCAGATGGCCCTGGCCGGCGGTTCTGAACACATGAATGTGCTTGCTTCCGATCCCAGTGCCGCTCCTCATCCTTCAGGCGGAACACCGCTAGCGGCAGTTGCCGTATTGGCGGGCTCTTCTGCGACGGAGGTAGTCGTCGGGGCGGGATCGGTCAATGCGTTCTCGGTTGGAGACATCATCGCCGTAGATGCTGACTATCAGCAACAGACAGGTTACGTAGGCTCGGGGATTGCGGCCGCGTATGTCAGCGATCCGGTCAACGTGAATCGTGACACAAATTATGTCCGGCGGGTTACGTTCAATTTAGGCCGCGTCGCGCAACTTACGGCAGGGTCGTTGTTGCTCGCGCAACCATTGCCGGGCGGCGCACCGCAAGCAGCGTGGGGAATACAAAAAGTGGTTGCGTTCGTGGACCGCGAGGGGGGCTCGTTCTTTCAGGAGTGGTCTGCACTATTCGTCGCTGAGGAAGAGTCCGGCGGCAGGATCTGCTTTCACTATCCGCGCCTGCAGCCGGTTTCGACGCTACGGCCGGCTTCAGCGAATGCGGCCGAGAGGCAACAAGCGAATACAGCTGCACCACAGCAAAAAGAACAGTCGATCGAGATCGCAAAGCCGATCACCGCACTGGCGCTGCACGCCGCATTCATCGCGATGCCGTACACCGACGAAAACGACCGCCAGATCGCGGTGTGTTATCGCAGCTACTTTCCGGCTGCGATGGCAGCACTGTATTAACGGCGCTTAACCCGAAGAATCGACAATTCCTGTTTCAGTACTAAGCGATCGAGGTCGCTGACCCGACACCATACGCGGAGAGATTCTCGAATTGATGAAACTCCAGATAGACAATCTCGATGGCCTTGGCATGCGTGACTACACGGCCATGATCGATGCTGCGAACACGCCACGCATCACTCGTAAACTCAACCAACCTTCGGAACTCCGCTTTAGCCTGCTGCTTGGGACGGACCTGGTTGTGCCGCACCGCGGATCTCGAGTGATACTGGGACGGACCAATGGCTACGATGTTTTTACGGGTTACGTCATTGCCGACCCGGAGTATGAAGCGCTCGGTTGGGGGCAGCAAGGTCCGATGTATCGCTTTAATCTTGTGGCTCGCAGTGACGATGCCCTGCTTGACGAAAAACGCTTGCCCGCGCGAAGTCCTTTTGTGGCACGGAGCGCCGGTGACGCGCTCCGGCAACTGACCGAGGATCTTATGCCTGGGGCCTTCGACACCAACGCAGTTCAGGACTTGGACGTGCTGCCGGAGTATGTTCCTGATCCACAGCTTTCCTGGTCGAAGCATGCCGCCGCGATCGCCACCCGAGCCCGGGCGAGTTTTCGGATGATGGACGGAAAGCTGATCTTTAGTGCAGCGGGGGCTACTTCATATCCGCTGAACGAGTCGGACCCGACATTTTCGCCGCAGGGATTCTCACTGCAGCCGGTCAATTCAGTAATTAACGACGCAACAGTGGCCGGAGATATTGAGCCACAGGCGTATGTTCGCGACTACTTCGTCGGAGATGGGCTCACCACGCGCTTTTATCTCTCGCAAATTCCGTTTATCGAATACAGCAAAATCATTTTCGCCGATGAATACGCGAGCGCAACTCTCGACTCGAACCGCTGGAGCGCGGCTGATCCCGCTGGAATGCTGAGCGTGACTGGCGGGAAGCTTCAAGTTGCCGGCGGAAACGGCAGCGATGGCGCCACCACGGTGAACTTCGTCGAAAAAATTGAGCTGGGGGGATCCTGGATTTTGCAGCATGGCGACGTAGAGTTTAAGGGGCCTTCCGTAGGAGTCTTGGGCGGGTTGTACCTGGGACCAGTCTTGCAGGCGAATTGCCTTGCTGGCTTTCAGATCACGCCCTCGGGCGCAACATCGCAGATCCAGGCGCTCGTCAACGGCGCGCCAACGGGGACTGCGATGGCGACGGTCGCCGGACATCACTATGCGCTGGCCACGAGGATTTACTCGCAAGAGATTTACCGCCAGCAGCAAACTTTTCACAGCGCGGCTTTCCCGGCAGGGTCAGGCTTTGGCGGGGCGCAGGTCAGTTCCAATGTGCGCCTCGTGCTCGAAGTGCACGATGTCGATCCGACGAATCCGGCGACGATGGTTGCGCCCTCGACCGTTTTGTATGACGGCGTTATCGCAGCTGCTCCCGCATTCTGCGCGTATTCGCTGGTGAACTCGCCGGGCTTGCAGTGTGCGATCGCGTTCACACGGCTGATTCAGGCGCCGGGAACGGAGGTGCGCAGCGCACCCTCCGGACAGAGTTTTCGCACGCGATTAGTCGGACCGCTTTCGTCCGGAGGCGAGTGCAATATTTATTCCGGCCCCAGCTTAGCGTTCTTCAGCCAGTATGTTCCGGCGCTGAATGAGGTAATCGAGGTCCACTACCGTGGGCACGGGCGGGCAATGGCGCGCGTGACCAATCCATCAAGCATCACTTCGGAGCAGCGCGGAATCGACGACGGCGTAAAGGCGGCGGTGCGTCATTTGAAGGAGCCTCCGGCTCGCACCAGCGCAGATTGCGAAAATGCGGCGATGGTGATCCTCAGCGATGGCGCGACTGCTGGATGCACCGGGAAATATCAAACCTGGAGCGATTTTCTTCCCGGCGGCGCGCAAGATATTTTTCCTGGCGACGGGCTCGCGGTGAACGCGCCGTCCCGTTGCGCTGTTTTCCAAGCAATCGTGAAGGAAGTTGCGATCGCAGTGAAGGACTTTTCCGGCGAGCATTGCCTCTATGACATCCAGTTTGAGAGGGAGGTCTCGGGCGAATTGGCTTTTGGATTCGACTCGCAGATCATCCGGACATTTGAGACCAACTCGCTGCTGATGACCGCGTTCATGGATCTCCCAGAGATTCAGAACACGCAGGTCGGCGCGACAACATTGTCCTCGCTTACGTCGGCGGCCGTGACGCGGGTTGATTCGACGACCGTGAGCATTGACGTGGGGATCCCACCGCCAACTGGCGGCGGATTTGAAGTCAGATGGTCTGACTTTGGCTGGGGACAAAATAACAGCCAGACTCTCGCGGGGCGCTTTACCACGCAAACTTTCACCCTGCCGCGCCTCGGCAAGGCTCAAGATTATTTTCTGCGCCAGTACGACGGGTCAACGCCGGCCAAGTATTCGCGGTGCTCCGCCGCGCTGCACATCGATCGGCCGTACTGAAGTGCTCTATGAACAATCGAAATGAAGAAGCTCGGGTGCGCGAGCCTGCCGGACATCCGCTCGTGGTGCGTGTCACCGATAACGATTTCCAGCGTGAGGTGCTGGAGAAGCTGGCGCGGCTTGAAGCCAAGATGGACATGCTGGTTGGCGGCCAGCAGCCAGGGCGGATGAAGCTTGCTGAGGACCGCATCAGCCAACTGGAGCGGAATGACATCAGGCGCGGGGTTTATGACCGCTTGATCAATGCGGTCGTCGCCACCGCGGTCAGCGCGGTCATTGCGTTGCATGGACATTGGTGGAAGTGAAGGTGCGCACGCAAATGGCGAGACTTGTCGTCGCGGTGATGGCATTTCTGGCTTTGTGCGGATGCGCGGCGCGCCGACAACAGCGCACGTTCGGTGCGACTGTCGAACCGAGCTGCCTTAACAAACCAATTGTGCTCAGAGACTGCGACATCTCGGGGGAGCCGCTGAAGTGCCGGTCGGTGACGATCAGCTATCGGCGAGGTTGCGTCAGTATCGACGTCAAGGGGGCTAAGTGACCAGCTTTGACGTTGGGTTATGGACGTTATTTCCGAACTTAATCAATAAAGGAGAAAAAATCGTGGACATCCTATCGAAAATTCTTACTGGACTTTCGTTTGTGCCAAACGTGGTGAATGGGATCGAAGGGTTGTTTGGTAACCGTCCGGGCGTCGAAAAACGGAACGCGGCATTGTCGTTTCTGGAAGCCACGCTCTCCATGAGCGACGCTCTGGGCAATCGCCAGATCACAGACGAAGCAAAGTTTCGCGATGGACTTGGGAAATTGGTGGATGGCGCCGTTCAGTGCCTGAATGCATCGGCCTGGGCGCAAAAGGAGAGCGCCGCCTCAGGTAAGTAAAAGCGTTGCCGAGCTTCGCTCGAAAGCACAGCCGAGGGCGGCTGAATCTACATGACCCGTGCTGGGGGCAGTGTTATTTCGCTGCCGATTGAAGGGCTTGCAGCACGCGGCTTACTTCCTCTTCCGTGTTGTAGTGGACGAAGCCGATGCGGAGGAAGCCGCCGTCCTGCTCGACACCGAGGCGCTCGGTCAAGTTGAGCGCGTAGTAGTTGCCGTCCCAGGTAAAGATTCCGCGCTGGCCGAGCCTAGTCGCAAGTTCAAGCGGAGTGTGTCCCGGAATTCGCAAGGCGAAGGTCGGGCAACGCCGATCAAGGTGCGCAGAATCGGAGATTCCGAAGAGGCGCAGGCCGGGAACTTCGGCCAGGCCGCGGAGCATGCGCTCAATCAAATCGAGCTCGTGGGCGCGGATGGCGTGATAAGCGGAGAGTATTGAATCGCGGCGAGTGAGCGAGCCGATGTCGTCCACGTGGCCTGCTGTAGTCGAACTCCGCTCGACCGGGCGGGCGGGGACGACCGTCCCTCCATACTCTACGGCATCCATCCGGCCTGAGGCCCTTCTGCCCAGCTCCGCAAAATAATCCACGCAGGCGACGATTCCGGCGAGGCATTCGTGATTCAGCGTTCCCCACTCCCAACGCTGAGGTACGGCATTCGTGTTGGCGCGCAATTTATAAGACTGTAACCGCGCCAGGTGCTCGCGCCTGCCATAGAGCACGCCCATGTGGGGACCGAAAAATTTGTAAGTTGAGCACACGAGGAAATCGCAATCCAGCGCGCGGACATTGATCGGCCCGTGTGGCGCGTAATGGACCGCATCAATATAGGCCAAAGCCCCGAACTCGTGCGCCAGCCGAACAATCGTTTTCACATCGTTGATCGTGCCCACGGCGTTGGAGGCGTAGCCGGCCGCGACCACCTTCGTTCGAGGAGTGATCTTGCGCGCGAGGTCCTCCATGTCGAGCGTGCAGTCTTCCTCGCGAATGTCGACGACTTGAATTTTGACGCCGCGCTCTTCGAGCGCTCTCCATGGAGAGCAGTTGGCGTCGTGATCCAGGACCGTGAGCAAGATTTCGTCACCCGCGCCAAGCTCGTGTCCGATGGAGCGACTGATCGCATAGGTGAGCGAAGTCATGTTCGGACCGAAGACAATTTCGTCCGCATCGCAACCGAGAAAATCCGCCATGGCGGATCGCGCTTCGGCAATCATCTGATCGGTGCGGCGGCTGGTCGCATATGCGCCGCAGGTATTCGCATTGCTGGTGCGCAGATATTCGGAGATAGCGTCGATCACGCGCTGGGGAACTTGTGTTCCGCCTGGGCCGTCGAGAAATGCGGCGGGCTGGCCATCTACTTCGAGCGAGAGCGCAGGAAATTGCGCGCGGACCCAAGCGAGATCGATCGCTATGGTGTGATTTTCGATTGAGGAACTCTCGATCAAGGTCATTTCGCTGACTTGGGAATGTGCTCCGTCAGACGGGCACGACGCCCGCCTCTCCAACTTTTTTTGAATTTGCGGATAGTGCCACCACCCGCTGGTCTATCTATCCCATCGTGCTGGTGCGCTCGGGCTGGATCTTGTACATTACCCGCACCTCGCCCGACTGACGATATGGATATTTGTCCACGCCCAGGTATTTCTTAGCCATTTTGTCGATGTGCGCATCCGCGCCTTGCTCTGTAATCTCAACGACGCGTCCGCGAATTTCGAGATAGCGATAAGGATTCTCGGGATCGATGACGGCTAGCGCGACGCGCGGCTCGCGGCGAATGTTCTTGTCCTTCTGACGTCCCCTTGCGGAATTCACAACCACGCGATCTCCTTCTATATCGCACCAGACCGGTGTGACTTGCGGCGAGCCGTCGGGCATGAGCGTACCCAGGCTGGCGAAGGCGCGCTTGGTGAAAAGATCGCGGAACTTATCGGGGATGGCTTGCGACATGAATCCTCCTTGCTTGGAATCCACGCGCAGCATTATAGAACGGGAATAAGGATGCGCGACAAACGTGCGTTTGATTGTCGCGCACAGAACGCGCGGCTTTGCACCTCGCGCCCAGACCTCGACCGCCAAAACAAGGCGGCTCGGGATGGCAGGTGTTTGAGTTAGTCCACCGTGTGCTTGGCGGTATAGCCTTCGCGGGCGATGACTTCGTACTTCACATCTTTGTGATGCTGATCCTGGATTTTCAGCGGGCCTCCATTATCTGCCACCACTTCAACCTTCAGCTTGCGATAGGATCCATCAAGCTTTGGGTTGGTGGGGTGATACGCGATCATGTACTGGTTGCGAATGTCGCCGGCGATGTCCTTGAATGCGTCCACCATGTCGCCTTCGAAGCGAGGTTGGTAGAAGCGGCCGCCAGTGAGCTTGGCGAAAGTTTGCATCTGATTGTCGGCCTGCAGCCAGTCGATCTCACCCATTCCCAGACTCGACATACCGTGCGAAAAACCGGTGCAGCCGTGGGTTTCGCAGTACTCGCGCAGCAACCAACCGATACTGATAGGGAAAATGGTTACGTCTTTGGTGGTCTTCACCTTCTGCATGATCTGGTTCAGGTTGAGTTTGCTGAACGTATCGATGCCAGTGCTGATCAGAATGATGTACTTGTGACCTTCGACCCGGTCCATCCGATCCAGAGTGTCATAGAGCGCGTCGAACAAATTGGTTTCCGAAAACCCAGGAAAACGGAGGGAGTTCAGGCCCGCCAGGATGGCATTTTTATCCTGGGTGAAGTCCACGAGGATTTCGGGCTTCATATCGTAGTCAATGGCCGCGACCCAGTCCTCTTTTTTCAAGCTCTGGGCGAAAATGTAAGACGCCTCCAGCGCCTGGTATTCCAATGGCCATGTCGTCGAGGCAAACTCGATCAGCATCACGGCCGTGATCGGGGCCTGTTCGATCTTGAAGTCGCTAATGGTTTGAGGCACTCCGTCTTCAAAAACCTTGAAGTTTTCTTTCTTCAGGTTCGAGATGAACTGGCCGTTCTTGGTCGTGACCATCACGGGGACCGTGACCAGCGGCACATCTACGTGAATCGAATAGTCGGGCATGCCCTCGACCTTTTTGGGCCTTGGGGGTGGCGGAGGCGGAGGCGGTTCCTCGCCCTTCTTCGGAATGGCATATGGACCGGTGTCGCTGTTGGGGCCGCCGGCCTCTGGTGGGGCTTCCTGCTGATTCGGATTCTGCTGACCAGCCTGCGATGACTGCCCAGATTGCTGTTGTGCCCAAGCAGCAGAAACTTGCGATAAAAATGCCGCGCTCATGACCAGGATGAGCAAACATTTGCATTTATAAGGGATTCGCCCGATTGCCGAAGAAAAAATCCTGAAAAACATCGAAGGCCTCAATCTGCTCCCATGCTAGTATAGACGCAGAGCTTCGTGATTGGGATGTTTTGCCGGTGTTCGATCCTCCACCCGGCAAGAGTAAACAACGAAGTTAATTTCTAGTTTTTTGGACCGGCTCCCGGCGGTCCTTGCGGAGCAAAATGAAACGAGCTGCTCTCGCCCTCGTGGTAGTGTACGCAGTTGTACTCTCGTCCTCAACTCTCGCCCAAAGCACAAAACCTGTAGACACCCTGCCGCTGGAGCAGGTGCATGGCGGGATGCGCGGTGTCGCGTACACCGTTTTCCAAGGCACCAAGCCCGAGCCGATGGAGGTCGAAGTTCTCGGCGTTCTGAAAAACGCTAATGGACCAAAAGGCGACATCATCCTCGTCCGGCTGGGTGGGGCGAAGGCGGAATACACCGGCGTTGTTGCCGGCATGAGCGGCAGCCCGGTTTATTTGAATGGAAAGCTGGCGGGCGCGGTAGCGTTCCGTATCGGAGAGTTCTCGAAAGAACCGATCGCCGGCGTCACTCCGATTTCCGAGATGCTGGAAATCAGCGCTCTCGACACCACGCCGACGGTTGTCCCGGTGCAGAGCAAATCGGGTCCGTCGCTTTCCGCAAAGACTTCCGGCCCCGGAGTTCCAAGCACTTCAGTTCAGAATTTCGCGAATTATCTGAAGCCGATTGAGACGCCTCTGGTGTTCAGCGGATTTTCCGAGGATGCCGTGCAGAAGTTCGCGCCGCAATTCGCGTCGCAGGGAATTGTTCCGGTGATGGGAGTGGGATCGGCGTCGGATGTGAAGCAGCCTGAACCTCTCGTCCCTGGCTCGGCCGTCAGTGCAGTGCTGGTTCGTGGCGACATGGACATCGCTGCCACCTGCACAGTCACCTACATCGATGCCACGCACCTGCTGGCCTGCGGCCATCCTCTTTTGCAGTTTGGCATGGTCGATCTGCCGATGACGAAGGCGCAAGTATTGGCGACGTTGCCTTCCCCCCTCAATGCTTTCAAGATCGTGAATGCGACGGAAACCGTTGGTTCGTTTGTACAGGACCGGCACACCGGAATTCTCGGCGAGTTCGGTAAAAAGGCCGAGATGATTCCGGTCACTCTTACCATTCATGGCGGAACTGCGCCGAAGAAGTTTCATTACGAAGTTCTGAACAACGCGCGCCTGAGTCCGGTTGCGATTTCGACGACGGTTTACAACGCGCTGCACGGCGTAAATGAATATGGCGACGAGACCACATACACGATGACCGGGGCCATCAGCGTGCAGGGCTTCCCAGAGGTCAAGCTGCAGGACATGTTCACCAGCGCCGACGGAATGCAACCCGCGGCGATGCTGGCGGCGACCGCGATTGGCGGCAGCTTTGGACGGATTTTCGACAATCCCTACAGCACTCCGGAAATTACCGGTCTCAACCTGGATTTCGATATCGCGAACGAGCGCCGCTGGGCCCGGCTGGAGAGTGCCCGCACCGACGTCAGCGAAGCCCGCCCGGGCGACCAGATCACGGTTGAAGTACTGCTACGGCCTTACCGCGGCGACGCTGTGATTGAGCACATACCAGTGCGGATTCCAACTTCGGCTTCCAAGGGATCGACGTTGCACGTTCTGGTCAGCGATGGTGACATGCTCGATCGGCTGCGCCGTGGTCCCAACGCCGCGCAGAAGCTCGATTTGGCGTCGACCATTGGCGTGCTGAACAAGCAGCATGTCAACAATCGCGTTTACGTTTCAGTGCTGGACGAGGCGCCTGAGGCAATGGTCGCCGACAAGGTCATGCCGGCTCTCCCCCTTTCCGTTATGAATGTCATGGACGGAATGCAAGGCTCACAGGACATGACCGTGCTCGGCGAGTCTTCCGTGAGTGAAACGGCTACGGTGCCGTTGGACTTCGTAGTCTCGGGTGCGCAACTGCTGCCAATCACGATTAAGTAGTCTTCATCCTGACTCAGCGGATCTCGTACAGATAGGCATCCTCGATGTAGATTCCTCCCACCTGTGTATTGCCTAAGCGTGCGCCCTCGACTGACGCTGCGTTGCTAAAGATCGAGCGCAGAGCTTGATACAGCGGGTCTCTCGGACTGATAAGTTCAATTTTCAGCTGCTGGTTTGCACCAGGGACGACACCTTTGGTAATGCTTGCCAGTTCCTCATATGCTTTGCGTCGCCCGACTTCGTCCAGCCGCGGCGTGGCGACGAGCAGACGCCAACCATTGTTTGACTCGAGCAGCCATAAAAAACCCTGGGCAGGAAAAAATTTGTTGTTGCGCAGCACCTGCCAGAGTTGCCGCCCAAAATCGATGTCCCATGTTGTTAAAGCGTCAACGTACGGCATTACCATCTTCCCCGAATCCACTGCATCACACCGGAACTAGCATCCGCAGTTGCCTCGTACAACGCTCTTGCCTCTGCTTCTTGAACAGTATCGTAGCGCTTTTCATCATCCCAGTCCTTTACGGTGCTCCAATTAACCGCGAGTTTCGTATCATGTCTCATGTCTGTTTGCAGGGTTACCCAAAGCGCCGCGTCTAGAGCGACGAGCTTCTGCAGGTCATGCTGGTACATATCATTCACGAATTTCTTGTCAGGATAATCGTACTCCTTAACGGCACGAGCCAAACAGGCTTTCAAAGCACACTCGATGGCGAGGCCAGTCAGATAATAGGCACCGGTCCACTGGTTGTTTGCAAGCAAGGTATGCGCCTCCTCCAACCTGCTTTCCGCTAGTGTCTGAAGAATGTTCCGGTTCAGCTTTGCGATGGGCACGGGCTCATTTTACCCGTGCAATCGTTGATACCGTCCTTGCGGTTCTCACGCAGGTTCCGATTTGGAACTAACCCGGCAAGCGGAATTCATATATCACGCCCGAGAGTTGTTGCGGGAGAAAGCCGGCAATTCTGCTCCGAAGCAGCAAAAGTGCCGGCTTGCCAAGGAACTACTGGCTATTTTTGCTGCGCCTTCTTTTCGGCAGCTTTTTTCTGCGCCTCCACGGTCCACGGCGGGACGATGCCATTTTCACGAGCGTAAGCGACCGATTGGCCGAGATGTTCGTGCGCATCGGCGACCAGGATATAGACGACGTCGCCGGCATTGGCTTGTGGGCCGAGCTTGGGCAGCAGTTTCGCGAAGTCCGCGTTGTTCATCCCATTGATGGTCTTCTGGGTGAACTCCCAAGATTGATTCAGTTCGTCGACGATGCGGGTTTTGTCGGTGGTCATTTTTTCAAAGGCCTTGGCGTTGAACCCGGATGGAGGGGCAGCGCCCATCAAGGCGAGAATCTGATAGCGCTCTCCGGCCACATGCAGAAAAACTTCGGCAAAAGAACGCGAGTCATCCGAAGGACGCCAGGTGAACTTGCCATCGGGGACTGAATTGGCGAGGTCCACGAATTTCTTTTGCACGACCTGAAGATCAGCCAGCGCCTGCGCCTTCATGTCGTAGCTGGGAGAAGTATGGTCGGCGGCCGGGTCCGGTTCTGCGGTTATGGCACTGACAGGCCTGGCACAGAGAGAAATCACAGCCAAAACGAATAATGCAAGCAATCTGTTCATAGTCGATCCTCCTTTAGAAAATCGCCGCTTCGCTAACGAACAGGAAACACGTTCATCCCAGATACGCCTTCATGCTCAGCGCGGGTCCCCAGTTGCTGTCTGCGCTCTTGCCACTCCGGAGTTTGAAACACGTGGGGGCCGACCTCGATCAGCCGGGGGAGCATCTCGAACACTGAAACCGGGCTCCACTTTGTGCCCTGGCGGGTGCGGAACCCGCGGCGATTGATTTCGTCCGCAATCCGGGCGTAGGAGCCTTCCTGGACGATGAGTTCCATCATCTGAAAGAGAATTTCGCGCTCGGCGGGATTCTCCTCGAGATGCCGGGTCTCAGGCGCGATCCGAAGCCCGAAGGGCACTTCCGCAGGCAGGCGCTCTTCTGCCGCTTCGATCTCCCGCTCCCACTCAATGGCGACCAACTTCCAGCCTTTTTCGGCTTGCTTCTTGAGGTCTTCGACCTGCAACGACCCCGAAACTACTTGGCGTACCCGCTCGGTTTTCTTCATGATCCCGACACCTCGCCCTGGCGGTTGGGAGTACTGGGAAGCATGCAAAGTTCCGCCAGTCGGAAGCGGAAGGTACTTTGACTGCAACATTTTCACCGCGCGAGTTGAAGAAAATTTGTCCAGTGATGGACTAAAGTGTCCGAAAACAGACAGGCTGGGAACCGCTGATGGTTGCGGCAGTTCCTCTGATATCAGGAAAAAATCAGTGAGTGCCGGAGGGTGGCATCATCCATTGACACCCAGTCTAGGCCGCTCGGGCAGTTGAAGTCGGAGCATGACGAGGATAGCGCCCGGTGAGCTTGCGGATCAATCCGTGAACGCGGTGCATGCCTGCCGCACCCTGCCAAAACAGAAATGGGCATTCGCCTGGGACCACCTGAATCCCGCGCTGCTGGCAGAACTGCACTGCCTGTGGGCTGACCGCACCTTTCCCGATCCCGCAGTACATCCAGACACGGCGAATCCCGGCCGCGGCGCAATCTCTGACAACAATTTCGGTGACTTCAGGGGTAGTCATCAGAATCGCGCCGTCGACAAGAGGCTCAATGTCCTGAACTCGGACGAAGCACGGCCTGCCAAGAATTTCTTGCACGTTGGGATTCACAGGGAATACGTCGTATCCGCGCCGACACATTTCTTCGAATAAGGCGATGCTGATGTTTCCGGGTTCACGCGACATTCCGACCATGGCAATTCGCTTCTGGGCCAGGAAGTCCTCTATGGTTTGGTAACTTTCCGCGCAGGGAAGATTTGATTGCCGATGTTGCCGCCGGAAATCTCCGCTAGGCTGAAAAGTCTGCGATGAGTGTCGCTTCTTTACGCTCGGTGGAGAACCTGACAGTGTTAGTATTCGTAACAGTGTTGTTAGCCACCAGTTTGTGAGTTGGACTTTGGCTTGTTCTGCTCGCGGTGTCGAGTACGTGAGGGATCTCGTCCTCCGCATTCCCGCACAAGTCCGTAACAAACCTCCGCACCTCTCCTGGCCTGAGTTGGCTCCGTACTCAGTTGCTTGTGAAAATATCTCGGTTTTGCAGAGCAGCGCTGAAGCGCAACCCTGTTCCGTTTTCGTAACAAACGCTAAAAAAGCGGAGGCGTTTCCTTTCTTTGAATAATATAGCGGGGAGTTCGGGGATTTGGTGATGGCAAGACGACCCACCCTCGGTGATTTCGCAGCCTCGGAGAGGATGTTCGCAGAGTTTTTCAAAAATTCCGACGTGGGTCTCGCCATATTTGACCCACAGCTACGTTACCGCATGCTTAATCCTTACCTGGCTGCTTCTAACGGAACTACGATCGAAGCTCACTTGGGCAAGCACGTCGAAGAAATTCTTGGAGACATAGCTCCGCAAGTCGGGTCAGCCATTCAACGAGTGTTCGCGACCGGGCAACCCGTGCTGAATTGCGAGTTGTCGGGAGCATTCCCCACCAAGCCCGAGGGCGGGCACTGGATAGACACTTTCTTTCCAATTGCCGACTCAACTGGCAAAGTAGAGCAGGTCGGTGCAGTTGTGGTGGAGCTCGAGGCAAACACCCAGATCGCAGTAACGGAGCTTCACCCACTCACGCCAACCGCGGTGCTGCGCTCATGGAAGGACATCGCGCAATATCTCGGCACCTGCGTCAAAACTGTACAGCGATGGGAGCGCGAACATGCATTTCCTGTGCACCGAGTCGCTCCTGGAAAAGGCGCGGTTGTCTTCGCACTGCGACACGAGGTTGATCTTTGGCTTGAAACCCGCGACAGCAGGGCACGGCCGTTTGAGATCAAATTACGCACGGGGTCTTAAGAAGCGAGAGGTTTTCAGAAGCGCACGGCATTTTGTTATAGCAAGTGAAATCTTGAGCCGAGCAGTTACTCTCGTGTTTCGTGTCTTTTCTTTGCGTTACCGAGTTGTAGACCGGTGCGATAGAGTCGAAACATTTCCTGAACCTCAGCGCGTGTTCGGAGTGTAAGTGTGATTTCTGACCCACTGGTAATTACCGGGACATTCATGCTGGGTGCGTCAGCAGGCGCAGTGGTGACGTATGCGAAGCAGAGAAACGCGATTAGCGAATGCCGCAAGGCCCTGCAGCTTGCCGATACCACCTTCAATGCAACTCCTACTCAGCAGGTCGCGCGTGTAGGCATTAGGGCGTTCATCGTCGGAACCGACCCGGAAATGATCAGCGTTTTCTCGGCCTTGCTGCACGAAAAAGGTATCGAGACGGAGAAGTGTTTTCGCGAGTCCGCGGCCCTCGAACGGCTTTCGTCAAGAAAGTTCGAAGTTCTCGTGCTGGATTTTGACCGTGCCCCGGAATGCGGTCAGATCCTGAAGCACCTTCCCAGTCCGAATAAAAAGGCCGTCGTCATTGCAGTAATGAGCGACACGGCAGAAATGGATCGCGCGGCGGAACTGGGCGCCAGCTTTGTGATTGGAAGGCCGCTGAATCTTTCCAAGATACGCGAGTTCTTGCGCTCTGCTTATGGCCGGATGTTGCGCGACAGCCAAGGTTATTTCAGGTTTGCGGTCCAGCTTCCCGTGCTAGTTCGAACCGCATCGGGAGTCGTGCTCGCATGTACTACTCTCAACGTGAGCCAGAGTGGAATCGCGGTTATGACTCCATCCAGTTTCAGCGCCGGAGACGAGGTCGAGATAAATTTCGACATACCGGGTACCCACACGCGTTTGCGTGCCCCGGGCAACATCATCTGGGACGACAAACACGGCAAGGCCGGCATTCATTTCCGGTGCGAAGACACTGCGGTCCAAGCCCGCTATTTCGCATGGCTTCATGACCAATTTTTCGCGGCGCGTGAGGGCCAGCAGGTCACTGCCGATGATGAACTCGTTCATGCCGGCTGATTGCATTTTTGCGGACGGCGATGACGAGCAACCCGTTGGCCAGAAAACGCTTTGTAATTCTTTGCCTGCTCGCCGCGATTCTCCTCGGAACGACGATTCATGCATTGCTGAAGCGGCGGTATAAGCCTGCGGCGGGGCGCGCAGCAATTCTATTCCGGGGGCAACCGCATGTTCCATCTTTACGCATCGATTCCGTTGTTCAGCACGGGAACATTGCAGAAATCACGGGGGCAACCGATCCGGGGGTTATGGTCATGATCAATGGCCAACAAGCCGCCGTGGTTTTCGACCGCAACGAGTTTCATCATTTTGTCGGTCCGTTGCCAAAGGGAACGACAATTCTGAGCGTCACCTGCCAGAACGAAGAGGGTGGCACGGTTACTCAGAAAGTTGCAGTCACGATTGAGTAGGCCAAGCTATGGCACTGAAATCGGTTCCAACCCCCGATCTGGAGTACGCTCGGCGGATCTCCGCTTGCATGCCCTCGGGTTTCTTTATGACTGAGTAATCGACCTTCCGGTCTGGATCAGCCCGAACGTTGCTGTCGCAACTCCCTCGCAGGCTTTTTCGTGCGCTCTGCCGGCCGCGCGCGCATAACTCGGGTGCTCGCGGTCGACAATACGGGAGAAACTGAGAGCTGACGGCTGAGTTCTGATGGCTGGAATTAATGGTCGGGACGGGCAGATTTGAACTGCCGACCCCTCGCACCCCAAGCGAGTGCTCTACCAGGCTGAGCCACGTCCCGACTGGGTTCGAACGGGGGTGTTCGAACGGGGTTAACTTCAAAATTCTACACCAGCTAGTGCCGTCTTCGGCGGGTTCTTTCCGGGACTTCTTCATATAACGCGAATTGGATTTTCTTTTCCACGGGATCAATGCGATCGACGAGCACGCGCACTTTTTGTCCCAGGCGGTACGTCTTGCGCGAACGCTGCCCGACGATCTCGCGCGTGTTTTCGTGATAAGTGTAGCGGTCATCGATGAGAGTGGCGAGGGGTACGAGGCCCTCGACGAAAAGATCAGTCAGTTCAACGAAGAAACCAAACTTGGTCACGCTGATGATGAGGCCGTCGAAATCTTCGCCGATGCGGTCCTGCATGAATTTGGCTTTCTTCCAGTCCATGAGTTCACGCTCGGCATCGTCGGCACGGCGTTCGGATTGGCTGGATTCTTCGGCGATGGCGTGAAGCTCCTCGAGCGGGATCGGGCCGTCGTGTTGTGCCGGAGATTGGGGCTCGCGGCGTTTGGACCAGGGCGAGGCAGGTTGGTTCGGGCCTTCCACCCGCGAACTCCCGGGGCCTAAAGCCCATTCTTTTTCACGATCGCTTCTCGCGGCCCTGAAGGGCTGCTCTTCCACGCTCTGGCCGCCAAGCTTTGTGTGACCAGCGCCGCGCTGCATATCTACGGTTTCCAGCGCTCGCATTGACGAATGCTGATCTGTGGAAGAGCGGCGCTTTAGCGCCGCGTCGGAGACTTGTCCGGAATGACGCGCTTCAGCGCCCGTTCGAGTTCCAACGGGTATGTCCCCGTCCCACTGCTCCGCAGACTTGCGCAGAACTTCTTTCAAGATCCGGTGCACGATCAAATCAGGGTAACGGCGGATAGGCGAGGTAAAGTGCGTGTAGGTTGGCGCGGCAAGAGCGAAATGACCGAGGTTCTCCTCTGAATAACGCGCCTGTTTCAGTGACCGCAGCATCAAGTAAGACAGAATGCGCTCTTCAGGCTTGCCGGCAATCTTCTCAGTTAACTTCTGATACATGCGGGGGGTGATGTGGACTTCTTTAGGGATTTCGATCTCGCGAGCGCGCTTGCCGGTTCCGTAGCTGGCCCGACGATCGCTTTTGAACTGCATGCGCTGGATGGGGAGAGCGCCTACGCCCAGTGAATATCCGAACGTGGCGGCAATCACTTCGAAGTCGTAGACGCGCTTGGCGTCTGGCTTTTCATGGATGCGGTAGAGAGAGGGAATTCCCTTTGCCTCCAGGTAGCCGGCGACACACTCGTTTGCGGACAACATGAATTCTTCGATGATGCGGTGCGCGATGTTGCGCTCGGAGCGCGTAATGCTCTTCATGAGACCGTTTTCGTCGAATTCGATCACCGGCTCGGGCAAATCGAAATCAATCGAGCCACGGCGCTCGCGTTTGCGATTCAGGATCATCTCCAGCTCGCGCATGAGTTCGAAATTTTGAACCAGATTCGAGTATCGTTTACGCTCGGTCGGATCGCCTTCGAGCATCGCGTTTACCGCGGTGTAGGTCATGCGCTCGGCAGAACGGATGATGCCGGGACAGATTTCATAGCCGACGATTTCGCCGCGATTGTCGATTTCCATGATGCACGACATCACCAGGCGGTCGAGGTGCGGGCGCAAGCTGCAGATATCGGTCGAGAGTTCGAGCGGCAGCATGGGCACGGCGCGATCAGGGAAATAAACACTTGTGCCGCGCAAACGAGCTTCCTGATCGAGAGCGGAATCGGGCGTGACGTAATGCGCGACATCGGCGATGTGGACCTGAAGTTCAAAGTTGCCGTTCTCGCGGGAGCGAACCAGAACGGCGTCGTCAAAGTCGCGGGCAGTGTCGCCGTCGATCGTGACAATCGGTAAATTGCGAAAGTCGCGCCGGGCGCGGGTTTCAGCAGATGAAATGATCGGCTCGATGGCCTCGGCTTCTGCCAGTACCTCGGATGGAAAGCGATGGGGCAAGTGGAATTTGCGGATGATGATTTCGACATCTACGCCGAACTCGTCCTCGTAGCCGATGATCTCGGCGACGCGGCCGCGTGGATTCTGCGTTGCCGTAGGCCAATCGGTGATTTCGATATCGACGACGACATTTTCGAGACCGGTCCAATCACTTCGAGCAGCTTCCTGGCCCAGAACCCTGTGTTTACTTTTTCTCTGCGAACTCTGCGGTCTCTGCGGTTTGAGATTTTCCAAGCTTTTCACCGCAGAGGACGCAGAGATCGCAGAAAAAAGCTCCGGGTATTCCATGCCGTGGGGAATGAGGATTTCCTGCGCGATCTTCTGATCCAGCGGCGTAACGTAGTTGTGGCGCGAGCCGTGGTGAAAGACACCGACTACTGTGGCGTGAGCGCGCCGAACTGGACGCAGAATGCGCCCTTCGGCTTTTCCGTCGTGCTTAATGTTGGTGATTTCGACGAGCACCTGGTCGCCGTGCATGGCCGAGCCAATCGCAGGCGGAGGTATGAAAACATCGCCTGAGATTTGAGCTTTGAGGCTCGCACTCACCGAATTCATATCGGGAATCACGAACCCGAAGCCGTCGCGATGCAGGCTGAGCTTTCCTGAAATCAGATTCTTGCCAGGTACTGGTTGAGGAATTTGGTAGCGGTCGGAATCGACCTGCATAAGTTGTCCAGATGAGACCAGCTTGCGCAAGTGCTCCGTCAGTTCGCGCCGCGAATCCCCGTGCAAGCCGAGTTCTCGGACGAGCTGCTTGTAGCCTGCCGTCTGCTTCGGCTGGCGCGAGATTTTCTTCAGAATGGCGGAATCGGTGAGCATGTCTATTAAGCAGCGAGCTGTGAGCGGCGAGCCCCGAGCGAGCAGAAGCCGGATCTGCTCAGAGCTCGCTGCTCAATGCTCGGTGCTTTCTGATGTTACCAACTCGGTACGTAAGTTGTTCCTGATTGCTGGGGAACGATTACACTGCCGCGAGTGGCGTGCCTAAGGCATTAGCCTCAGGCGATGCCCGAAATAACGGGAAAATGCCCGAAAATGCACAATCTATCGCCGATTTCCACAATACAAATACACCTACGGAGAGTAGAATCGATTTGGCCTCCGGATTGCGGATTCGGCCCATAACAATTCCCTAGAGGAAAGGATTTCTTTACAAATGTGGAAGCCTACTAATCAGCCCACGGCGACAGGTCGTCCGACCGAGCCGGAGCGAATCCCTACATCAGCGCCGAGCGCTCCTGCGGTAACGGAAACGGCCGCCAGTGCTCCGCGTCCCGTTACGGCCAGCACTGCAGACCAGGCTACCATCGGGAAATCTCTTGTAATCAAGGGCGAAGTGACCGGGTCCGAGTCACTTTATATCGATGGGCGCGTCGAAGGGTCGATTAACCTGGCTGGAAACCGGGTGACGGTTGGGCGCAACGGCGTGGTCGCAGCCAACATCAATGCTCGCGAAATCGTGGTTCTGGGCAAAGTTCGCGGGAACCTCACCGCGAGCGACAGAGTTGACATTCGCAGCGACGGTTCACTCACCGGTGACGTGGTGGCCGCACGCATCTCGATTGAAGATGGTGCGTTCTTCAAAGGCGGAATCGATATCCGCAAAGCCGGGCAGCAACCCGGCCAGAAGCCGAACGGCGAAGAGAAGCCGGCTTCGACGGTGGCTGCGGAAGCAGTCGCCGCGCGCGCATAGTTACAGAACGCAAGCTGATTTGAAAAGGCGTCCCGTTAGGGGACGCCTTTTTCATGCCTGCAGTACGTTTCTTTAGAAACTACAGTCGCGCGGATGGCACTTGCGTGTTGCCGTCTTAAGGCCCTGTATTGTCCGCGGTAATCGCGCCTCCAACCTGCTCGAAATTAAGCTCACGATTACAGGATTTCCCGAAAAAGCTCATCTGCGTCTGTGGCATCCAAAATGACTGGAAAGGAGATAGCCGAATGGCGCTTCCGGATGTCTCAACCGCTGTAAATGAAGAAGTCATCGCGTCCGCTCCACTCCCAGCACGCACTGATCGCGATGGGAATGCCGTCAGCAACTCCATGCTGCTGTCAATCCCGGAAGAAGAATTCGCGGCGCTGAGGCTGCTACTTGAGCCTGTCGACTTGCCACGTTACAAGGTGTTGTACGAGCAAGGGCAAAAAATCGATCACGCGTATTTTCCGAACGAGGGAATGATTTCGCTGGTGGTGATTGCCAATGACGGGAGGACGGTTGAAGTCGGCATCTGTGGTCGACGGGGAGTGGTGGGCGTCCCGCTCGCGTTCGGGATGAATGACGCATTTTCGCGCGCCATTGTGCAAATGCCGGGGAGTGGGCTGCGAATTTCATCCCGGTTTTTGCCGCAGACGTTCGACCGTTGCCCGGTGTTGCGGCGGACGATTGAACGCTACGTTTTAACGCAGCAGCTGCAAGTGGCGCAGATCGCGGCGTGCAACCGGCTTCACGATATGGACCAGCGGCTGGCGCGCTGGCTGCTGATGTGCCAGGACACCATTGACTCGGGCTTACTACCATTGACCCACGAATTCATCGCGCAGATGCTGGGCTCGGGGCGGCCCACGGTGACTATTGCCGCCGGTGTACTTGAGCGCGCCGGACTTATCGAAAACACGCGCGGAAATGTGAAGATCGTAAACCGCAAGCGGCTTGAGGATGCGGCCTGCGAGTGCTATGGCGCCATCCAGAGCTTTGGTACCGCACTCGCCCTGCAGTAACTAATTCTGCAGCTCTCAGTTCGCTGCCGAACTGACATAGGTTGCGCGCCACAGATAGCCTACGCCCACCCTTCATCCGTGGTTGCGCCAAATTTGAGTGAACAGTGAATTCAGAGTGCGCGAGGCATTCTGAATCTGCGCGGGGCTTGCACGAGGAGCACGTTTGCAAAGTAAGAACGCTGGAAGCAGCAAGAAAACTTTTGAAGGCCATGGCGCACGGCCAAGGACCGACGGCACCGGAAGAGCGGTCGCAAACGATATTTTAAATTCCCTCCCTGAAAATGAGTATGCGCTAGTTCTGCCTCATCTTGAACATGTCGAAACACCACAACATCAAATTTTGCACGAGGCGGCCGCAAAGATTGAGCACGCTTATTTCCTGAACGAAGGAATGGCATCGCTGGTTGTCCTCACCACGGATGGGCGCAGCGTGGAAGTAGCCATCGTTGGGCATGAAGGAATCGTAGGCACACCAATAGCCGTCGGGCTTCGCCGCGGCCCTTATCGCAGTATCATGCAGATCGCCGGATCGGGATTGCGGATCGAGTCAAGTGTGCTTGAAGAGAAGCTTCAGCGCATGCCCGAGCTGCGCCTGGCTTTGAATCGATATGTGCTTTTCCAGGGACTGCAAATCGCCCAGATCGCGGCCTGCAACCGTCTGCATGAAATCGAGCAGCGGCTGGCGCGGTGGCTTCTGATGTGCCAGGACAGAGTTGAGTCAGAATATCTCCCGGTGACCCATGAATTTCTCGCCCAGATGCTGGGGACGGGAAGACCCAGCGTCAGCCTTGCGGCTGGAATCCTGCAAAGAGCCGGCACGATCGAGAACCTGCGAGGGACGGTCAGAGTTCTCAACCGTAAGGAACTCGAATCGGCCGCCTGCGAATGCTACAAGACCATTCAGCAGTTCAATCGCACGTTGGCAGCGCAGACTTCGATCAGCATCTGAGCCGCGCGCGTCTCAACACAACGGGCCGCAAACAGCGCGCTCGAGCCGCTTCAGCGGAAAACGTTCAGAGTATTGCTGCCGTCATCGACGAACACCACACCCAGAGCCGGGACGTCGGTCAGACCGAATAATGTTCCCGCTCCCGGCAGACTGCCCGGAACGCTGGTGTCGTCCAGTGTTGTCACAGAAATTTGGTCGCCTCGCGGTGTCGTTTCCACCAGGTTCCCATCGTTGCCATTCACAGTCAGAATGTTTCCGTTAACGGCAAGAGTCATTCCAAGCGGATCATTCAAAGCACCACCACTCGAGACTGTTGATCCCGTACCCGCGCTGAATGCCCGAGTGAGCGGGTCGCTGATAGCGGCGATGCGATTGTTGAGACTGTCCGCGACGTAGAGGACCTTGTTGTTCTTGCTCAATGCGAGCCCGGTCGGTCCGATGACAAGCGCGGCGGGATCGGTGCGCTCAGAAAACCCCGAGCCGATTATCGTCATGGATGAGACCGAAGGCATGCCGGCCGGAGGGACCGCCAGAACGATTCGCAAGGTAGTCCCTTGATTTACGATGCTGCCCCCGGCTGCGACGGTGCCATTCAGCACGTTGTTGACGAAAAGAACGGCCCGGCTGGGCATTTCTCTATTGCCAGTTCGATCGAAGACCGTCATGTCCCAGGGGCCGTTGATCAGAGAATTGGCGATAGTTTCGACCACGTTTCCGTTGCTGTCGAGAACGAGCAGGCATCCTGCCTGAGCCGTTGCGGATGTGCCGTCGGTGGTGGGCAGGCTGCCGACAATAACCCACCCGCTGCGGAGAACAACCAGCGCTGTGGTAAGCCCAATGCCTCCGGGACATGGACCTGGCAACGTGCTCGCGTCAATCTGGGCGAACACGCTAAATTCTCCGGTTGGCGAGATCTGAACGATTGTCGTCCCGGTGCCCTGCAGATTCGAGCTGTTGTTGAAATTGCTGACCAGAATGTTTCCGCGCGTCAATTTTCCAATGCTGCGAGTAATACGAAACACGCCGTAAGGGTTTACATCACCATTGGGCGGAATGGTCGACGAAATGGTGCTAATGCTGCCGGACATCGATGCGCGTTGATGCTGGGCATAAGCGGCCGGAGCTATCACAATGCAAACCACTAGCATTGCGAAAAAGAATACAGAGAACAGTCTCTCTTTTTGGGGATTCATTACTGCCTCCTACAATTCGGCACCGGGGACACACTAGAGTCCATGTCGGTATTCAGATTCTGCTTTGGAAGCGGCCAAGGCGATTGCGCTCCCAAGAACTTGCGGACGAAGAATTCAGATGCAGGCGGTCGGATGGCGCACTTCAAGGCATGTCAAAACATTGTCAACAGCGTGTCTGTTTTTTGTCTCACGTTTTTGCGAGCAGTAATTCTCCGCCCGCGTCCGACGTTCGCGCGACGAAGAGACTGCTCATAAAACGACGCAGGAAGCGGCGATTCGGTCGCGTGTTTATAATTCACTTTGGCTATGACCCAGCAGCGGCGTTACGCACTCGTCGCGTACGTAAAGAAAGACATTGGCGAGTTTGTCGAAAAGCTCCGCAAGGAATTGCACCCAGAGCTTCCTCACCTGGACGCACATGTTACGCTCTTGCCACCACGCTGGCTGCAAGGGCCGGAATCGGCGGCTCTTGAGACTCTGGAGCGCTACTGCAGGCAAGTAGAGCCGTTCGAGGTATCGCTGGGCGAAGTTGAGACATTTATTCCGGTCACACCGACCGTTTTCATTCGCGTTGCCCATGCAGCGTACCGCATGCGTGAGCTGCACGATCTGCTCAACACCGGGACACTGGCGTGTAACGAGGAGTGGCCTTACATGCCGCATCTCACCATCGTAAAAATGGGCGCAGAAGACCAGGCGCAATTTGCCTATCGCGTGGCCCGGGCGCGCTGGGCGGAGTTCGACGGCAGCCGTTCGGTGGAGGTCCGCGATCTGAGTTTTGTCCGCGAGGACAGCCCGAATCGGTGGGTTGATCTGGCGGCCATTCCTCTGGGCTCGGCGCAAGCCGCCCAGCATTCCGGGGCGCGGCGCTAGCCAGAGCCTGGGTCGAAGATAACGCAGGCGACCGTGCTCAAAGAATTGAGGCCGGCCGCGCGGCTGCCGCGACCAATGAGCGTTGTCTCTGGCTGTTCTGTTGACCAGTGCTGGTGAAAGCTGCCTGACTCATCGAATACGCGAGGACGCCGGATTGGGCAATTCCAACCTCAGAAACTTGCGCGCATTTTCAAAACAAAGATTTCGGACCGTGCCGCCGATGAGTTCCAGATCATTTGGCAATTCACCCGCTTCTACTTCACGCCCCAGCATGTTGCACAGCACGCGGCGAAAATACTCATGCCGCGGAAACGACATGAAGGATCGCGAGTCGGTGACCATGCCAACAAATCGCGAGAGCAAACCCGTGTTTGAGAGCGCATTCAGTTGCTGCTCAATTCCATGTTTCTGGTCCAGGAACCACCAGGCGCTGCCGTACTGGATTTTTCCCGCCACGGCCCCATCCTGGAAGGAGCCCGCGGCGGTTGCGAAAACATAATTGTCTGCGGGATTTACGTTGTACAGAATCATTTGCGGCAGTGCGTTTTCGCGCTCCAGCAAATCCAGGTACGCGCATAGCGCTCGCGCTTGCGGCCAGTCACCCATGCAGTCAAAGCCGGTGTCGGGGCCGAGTTCACGCGTCCTTCGCCAGTTGACCGAACGAAGCGCCCCCAGGTGCAACTGCTTAGTCCAACCTTTTTCTGCATCGAGACGGCCGAAGAAAAGCATTAAAAAAGCGGCAAACTGCTCATGCTCGTCGCGCGAGACGGTTTTGCCGGCACGCGTCTTCTCAAAAATCGCCGCTGCTTCACGGTCGTTACATGGTTCCGCGTAACAATATGGAAGTCCGTGGTCCGACATGCGACCGCCTATGGCGTGAAATGCGTCATGACGCTTTTTTAACGCATCCTGAAAAGCTGTCAGAGAATTGATGTTTACGTTGCTGGACTGTTCAAGCCGATGGATCCAGAGATTGAATTTCTCAGGATCGTGAACTTGCAGGGCCTTGTCGGGGCGGAAGGTTGGATAGATGCGAAATTCCGTTTCACCCGAATTTACCTGCCGATGATGCGATAAGTCGTCGCAGGGATCATCGGTCGTGCACGCGACCTGCACCTTGAATTTCTTTAGAATTCCTCTCGCACTTAGTTCAGGAGTGCTGAGCAGCGAATTGGCCTTCTCCCAAATAGCTTCTGCGTTGTGCTCGTTGAGCAAGTCATTGACTTGGAAATATTTCCTAAGTTCCAGATGCGTCCAATGATAGAGGGGCCCGCGCAGCGTGAACGGAACCGTCTTTGCCCAAGCTTGAAATTTTGCTAAAGGTGCTGCATCTCCGGTGCAGTAGCGCTCGGCAACTCCGTTGGCGCGCATCAACCGCCATTTATAGTGGTCGCCCTCAAGCCAGATTTGCGTTAAATCACGAAACCGGCGGTCTTCCGCGATTTCAGCTGCGGGAAGATGAGAATGAAAGTCGAAGATTGGCTCCGATGCCGCATAGTCGTGATATAGCCTGCGCGCCACCTCACCGTGCAATAGAAAATTGTCGTCGATAAAATTCAAGGTTTGTTCGTAGGACAGCGTCCGCCGGACAGCATACTATGAATTTTCCTGAGAATATTTGACCTGATATCATTCCTGCGATTTCCTGTTGGAGCTTTTGGAACAAACATGGGCTTTACTGGACTAGACCTGACATCGAAAACTGCGGTGGTAATTGGCGGGACTTCAGGCATCGGGCGCGTCCTGGCGCTGGGACTGGCGGAAGCTGGCGCCGATGTCGTCTCTACCGGACGCCGCGAAGATCTGGTGCGCTCGGTGACGCATGAGATCCGCGAGCGAGGCCGGAGGTCGATCGAGGTAACAACAGATGTCGCTGAGCGAGCCAGCATCGAAGCCCTGCGTTCGGCAGTAAGCCGCGAATTTGGGCGTGTCGATATCGTGGTGAACTGTGCCGGGATAACAAAAAAGACGCCGACACTCGAAGTGACCGACCAGGAATGGGACGGAATTCTGGAAACCAATCTGAGCGGAACTTTGCGCGCCTGTCAGGTCTTTGGCCGCGACATGATCGACCGCAAATACGGACGAATCATAAATATTGCGTCGGTTTCGTCGGGACGAGGTTTCTTCGAAGTTGCCGCTTATGCCGCGAGCAAAGCCGGCGTTGTCTCGCTCACGAAGACGCTGGCAGTTGAGTGGGCAAAACACGGCGTTTGCGTAAATGCGATTGCCCCGGGCATCTTCCGCACCGACATAAACAAGGCGCTTCTTGATGGAACCGCTCGCGGGCAGGAATTTTTGGTTCGCACCCCTATGCGGCGATTCGGACAGATCGAAGAGTTGGTCGGTGCCGCGATTTTTCTGGCATCGGATTCCGCCAGCTTTGTCACCGGGCACGTGCTCGTGGTGGATGGCGGCTTCCTGGCCAGCGGTGTGACTCAATAGATTAAGCGGCGCAGCTGACATCGCAACGATTGTCGTGGGTTATTGCGGGCTGGCAGCGGCGGACACGCCCGGTTTGCCGAAGACATCATCGCGAATCGCTGCGTTTGGCTCTGCAGTCGCGATCTGGACCGCAAACCTCCCGGTTGGAGCCGCCCACACCCAGTGAAATGGAATCTTCACTCCGCCGACGTCGCGATAATCCGAGTAATCGATCTGGGCTGGATTCAATCCCAGCGCTGACGCCTCGTAGCGCACAGCTCGCACCAGCAATCCGGTTTGCGAATCGAAGTACATGTCAACCGATGGCAATGAGGGGCGTCTTCCGGAGAGGAAGATCGTATCCTTGTCGCCTATTTTGACGCTCTTCAGGACTTGCAGGTCATTGAAAAATGATTTCAAATCCAGCGCAAAATGCAGGTCTGCATCCATGCGGCCGGCATCCACTTCCGCCGCACTCATGGCGCGCGCCGGGTTTCCAGGAAAAAACACCCATCCAGTAGTTCCGTTCCATGTGGTAATGCTGTCTGCGCCCGGAAAATGCGTGATAGTAGCAATCCGGTCGGGTGCCTTGATCATGATGTCAATGGCAAATTGGCGCTCGCCCGAGTCCAAGGTTCCTTGCTCGTGGAGGGTGTTCAGCTTCGAAATGGATTGCGCCCCGCCAACGGCCACCACATATTTCTGTACGATTTCGGCTGGTTGCGGCAGACCCGGGGAATTCGGCTGCGGCTCTGGAACAGCCGCGTTCAGCAGCTTAGCTTGCGTATCGGGAACAATTGGGATCGCCAGAGGTTTCGGACTGCTGCGATGGCACGAGTAACAGGTGACCTGCTGGTGGCCATCGAAATTGTTGGCGTTGATCGCGAACATCATCTGCATCATCTTGCGGGCAGTTAGCTTGGGCTTTTTATCGTCCTTATCGAAGGCGTTCTCGACGTGGCAGTACTCGCAATGCACGCCCAAAGCGGAAGCAATAAATTTCATCGACGGAATCAGCTGATCGGAAGGAACGTCCTTCAGCACTTGCACGTTTTTGTAGACTTCACTGCTCTTCTTGCCGGGCGCAGGGATTGGCAGCTGCGCGAAAGCCAACACGCAGGCGGATAAAATTCCAGCGAAAAGATAAATCCAAATTCGTCGACCCCTGGAGCGGGGTGCCGTCGGTGCGGTCATTTCAGTTGAGCTCTCCTCGCATGGATTCTATTCATCGGGGAATGTTTTGGTGTCGCGAACAATGCGAATCTGGTGGTCGGTGAACGGGTTGTTCATCTGCGGCAGCTGGTACGTCGGCATGTGGCAACTGGCGCAATTGCTGGCGCTCACCGGGCAGCCGCGTCCGGGATGGTCCGCGGTGAGGGGCAGCGACGCCGATTTAACATGGCAGCTCAAACACTTCTGATCATATGCGGAAAGCTCTGTCACCAGCGGCTTGTGCGGATCGTGACAGGCAACGCAGGTGATCCGCGCATCGCCTTTGCCCCAGCAGCGGCTGGTTTGCAGACGATAGACGGCGAAACGTACATTCCTCAACCCGTGATAGCCGAGTTGGTCGACGTCCCACCAGGTGCGATGACAAGAGCCGCAGAAGTCAACGGACGTGACCGGATCCCAGCGCCCGGGATTAGCAATCATTCCCGGGCTCGAATTCCCGGCACGGGCCAGGGCGACATGCGCCGCGCCGGGCCCATGGCAGCCTTCGCAGGAGACTCCGAAGATCATCTGACCAGGATTGAGCTTTCCGCCGGTGACCGCGGCGGTCGCATGGCAGCCCAAACATTTCAGAGCCTCGTCTTTATCAATCTTCCGTCCGAGAGCGTCGTCCAGCGAGACGGGAATGCCGGTCGGATGATCAGGAGTGATGCCGATCCCGAGACTGCGAAAGTAGCTGATGCGGGCTTCGTATAGGTCGCCCTTGTTCTCGAAAAGAAAGCTCTGGCCGTGTTTGCCGCTGCCAAATGCCCAGAGAATTGGCGCCGAGAACGATTGGCTGCCGTTAGTGACTGTGTAGGTCGCTGCTCCGTTGTCTGGAATGATCGAATAATGAAACTGGCCGATGTCATAGCCGATTGGTTTCTTCAAACCTTCAGCCTCGGAGACCGGCATCGAGCTGTGCGCCATGGCGTGTTGTTGCTGACTTTGAGCCAGCACGGAATGGCATTCGGCGCACACTGCGGCGCCAACATAGTTGATGCGCGCAGCTTCTGCTTTGCGAGGCCACCAGCCAGGTTTGGCGAGATGCTCGTCGCTGGTCATTTGATCCGCAATGGTTGCAGGAACCTGGGCGAGTGCGGTAAACGACAAAACGACGAAGACGCAAACCGAAAGGCAGAGCCGCAGCAGGATGCAGCGGCGGAGAGCAAAGCGGCAGTAAGCAACGGGCCAGAACATCTGCGAAAGGAGTTGACTCTGTCAAGGATGCCACAAACCCGGTTCGTTCCGAAACAGAGCATCTAGCCGGCGGATCAACAAACGAAATGCTTTCCTTGGCCGGCCAAAAAAGACCAGGTATCCGTCGGGGTCGCATATTTCGAATCCGCGCAAGCCGTCGTGAAGTGCTTTAGTGGCACGCTGAAGGTAGCGCCCTGGTCAGCGAATTCTATGTGTCGTAATCACTGAAGTACCACTCTTTCAGGTGCACAATAACTCAAGAGAGGACGAGTATGGCTGACTGCGAAAGGCTAATGACTTGTCCGTTCTTTTCGGATCGCATGGAGAACATGCCCAAGGTGGCAGAGCTGATAAAACAGACCTTCTGCCATGGAGATAAGACTCAATGCGCCCCCATATCAGGTAGCTTCGGGGATTTCAGCTCCTCCTGACCTTTCCCCCAGCCAGGGTTCAAGATCATCCTGCATGGCCAGTTCCCGGGAGTCGATTCAAACTAGGCCGACGAGGCAACGATGCCCGGCTGGCACCGTTTTATACTTCTTGCCTTACATTGCAAAACAGCAGGAGGAATGATGCGGCCGCTGGCTGGCGTTATTTTCTTTTTGACTACTTCGCTATTTGCCCAGAACCCGGCAAATCCCATAATTGCGGATCCGGTGAGCCGGACCACAATCCGCCTCGACGGGACGTGGAACACGATTGTCGATCCATATGAGAGTGGAATTCCCAGCCGCTACTATGAGCCACCCAAACCCAAAAACAAAAGCGACTTGATCGAATTTGATTTCGATCATTCGCCCAAGCTGCACGTGCCAGGCGACTGGAACACGCAACGTGAATCTCTGCTGTTTTACGAAGGCCCCCTCTGGTATCAACGGCAATTCTCATACACCAAACAGCCGCACATTCGCGTGTTTCTATACTTCGGCGCTGCGAATTATGTGGCTCGCGTCTGGCTCAACGGCAACAAACTTGGGGAACACGTCGGCGGCTTCACGCCGTTCGATTTCGAAGTGACCAACCAGCTTGCGGATGGCGACAACAGCATTGTGGTGGAGGTGGACAACGCTCGCCACCTGGAGGGCGTTCCGAGCTCACACACCGACTGGTGGAACTATGGCGGGCTGACACGCAGCGTGAAGTTGATTGAACTGCCGGAAACGTTCATCGAGAATTACGCAGTACATCTTGCAAACGGCAGCTGCGGGAACTGCGAGCGTAAGTCCGATCAAATCGAAGGCTGGGTGCAATTGAATGGCAGGCACAAGGAACCGGTCACGATCGAGATTCCTGATGCAAACGTAAAGCAGTCCGCCGCGGTCGACGCATCGGGCCGCGCCGCTATTCACCTCTCCACCAAAATGCTGGATTTGTGGTCACCGGAAAACCCGAAGCTGTATCGCATCACGATTTCGGCCGGCAGCGACAAGGTGACCGACGAAATCGGTTTTCGTACGATTGAAACGCGGGGAACGCAAATCCTTTTGAACGGCAAGCCCGTCTTTCTGCGTGGCATTTCCATGCACGACGAAGCGCCGATTCGCAGCGGGCGCGCTTTTTCTCAGGAAGATGACCGCACTTTGCTTACATGGGCTAAGGAACTCGGCTGCAATTTCATCCGGCTCGCACATTATCCCCACAACGAAGACACGCTCAGACTAGCCGACCAGATGGGATTGCTGATCTGGGAGGAGGTGCCGGTTTATTGGGAGATGCAATGGCAAGATCCCTCAACTCTGGAAAATGCCAAGGCCCAGCTGCGCGATGCAGTTGCTCGCGATCAGAACCGCGCCGCGATCATCCTGTGGTCGGTATCAAATGAGACGCCGATCAATCCTGCGCGAAATTCTTTCCTGAAAACTATGTCTGAGTACGCGCGCAGCCTTGACTCGACTCGCCTGATCACATCCGCCTCGGACAAATGGCACTTTGAAAATCCTCAGACGGCGGTGTTGGACGATCCCCTTGGCGAGTTTCTGGACGTGATCGGATTGAACGAGTACATCGGTTGGTACGGAAATCGCAAATCCGAAGATGCGGACCAGGTCACCTGGAAATTTGCCTACAGCAAACCCGTGATCGTTAGCGAGTTCGGTGCCGACGCGCTTTATAACCTGCATGGCGATGCGCAGATTCGGTTCAGCGAGGAGTATCAAGCGAATTTGTATGAGCATCAACTCGGAATGCTCTCGCGTATGCGGCAGCTTGCGGGAATGTCGCCCTGGTTGTTAGTGGATTTCCGCTCGCCGCGGCGGCCGCTGCCGGGAATTCAAGATTATTTCAATCGCAAAGGATTGATCTCGGACCGGGGGCAGAAGAAGCAGGCGTTCTATGTGCTGCAGAAGTTTTATCGGGAGAGGGCCGAGCAGAAATGAGCAAATTCATTTCCGCGGATTAGCACGGATCAACACGGATTATTGAAGAGCAACCCGGGAACGGCAGGTCACAAGAAGTCTCTGTAAACCTGCGTTCATGCGCGGAGATGAAGTTTTATCGTTATCATCTTTTATCGTTATCATCAAGGACGAGGACGAATCGAACATGAAATATCGCAAACTAGGGCGTACCGGTTTTGAGGTCAGCGACGTTGCGCATGGGCTGTGGGGCATGAGCGGCTGGAGCGGCTCGGACGACGATGAGTCGCTACAGGCGCTGCAAGTTGCCGTGGACCAGGGCTGCAACTTTTTCGACAGCGCGTGGGCGTATGGTGATGGCAAGAGCGATGGCTTGCTCGGCCAGACAATCGCGAAAAACAAAGAGAAGCGCCTTTTTGCCGCTTCGAAAATTCCGCCGATGAATGGCATGTGGCCGGCGCTGCCGAAATATAAATATCAGAACGTTTTTCCTCCCAATCATGTATTCCAGTACACCGACCTCATTCGAAAAGAGCTCGGCACCGACTCAATCGACGTGCTGCAATTTCATGTTTGGGACGATAGCTGGACTGACGAGCCGGATTTTCGCAATACAGTCGAAAAACTGAAAAAAGACGGCACGATTCGCGCTTTCGGGTTGAGTTTGAACCGGTGGGAGCCGTGGAACGGGATCAAAGCCATGCGCACGGGGCTGGTCGATGCGGTGCAGGTGATTTACAACATCTTCGATCAAGCTCCGGAAGATGAACTTTTCCCGGCCTGCCAAGAATTGAAAATCGGCGTCATCGCGAGAGTACCGTTGGACGAAGGCGGCCTCGGCGGCAAACTGACGAAAGATACGACGTTTCCCAAAAGCGATTGGCGCTCCGGCTATTTCAACCCGAAGAATCTCGCGAATACCGTGGAGCGCGCGGAGAAGTTGAAGAAAATCTTGCCGCCCGGAATGTCGCTGCCGGAGATGGCGTTGCGCTTCGTCTTATCGAATCCGACTGTGAGCACGCAAATCATCGGCATGAGGAAACTGGATCACGTGCGCGAAAACATTGCGCTCAGCGATAGCGGGCCGCTCGATCGCGGCCTGCTCCAGGAATTAAAGAAACATCGTTGGGATAGAAAACCCGCGCCCTGGTCGGATTAGAACTTTGCGGTGCAGAAAGTTCGCCGGAATCAGTTGCGCTTGTTCTTAGCCTTGCCATCCGGACCGAGGCTGCCTTCCGCCGTGATGCGCGAGGCTTTGCAGACTTCCTTGGCCACTTTCAGCGCGGTCTCACGCAACGGAGCTCCGTCGGCAATGATGGAGCTGGCAGCCAGCGTAAATTGAAGCGCGTCTTCCTGCCGGTCGAAATATAGCACTACTTGACTCGCTGCCATCGCGGGAGGACCTCCAAGAATTCGTTTCCGACATCATAGGCGGGAATTGACGCTCGAGAGTGTACTTTTTAGGTGCCTTCACAGGTACGGAAGTCACTCGGAGGTACATTCCACCTTAGAAGCCAGCTACAGCAAGAGGGGTACAGCGGATTGACCGTGCGCGGAGTAGAACTTTGTCAGATCCTTTCCGTGGTTAACCCCATTTGGTGATTAACACATCCAAAAAAGCCTGCGAGGTGTGGTTATGAAATTAGGGCTGGCAATAGCGGCAACAATCCTTTTGGGAGCACCCGCGTTCGCTCAACAAGGTCCCGACCCGCAGCCTTTCAGCTCCGACCTGGTTGCCTGGTCATTTATGCAAGAGACACAGCAGCCGGAGCACAAGCCCGGAGCGCAACAGCCGACGCCGGAGCCGAATCCAGAAACCCAGCCGGCGCAAAATCCGACACCCGCCCGGCCAGCACCATCTTCTTCGTCGCAAGCACAGAGTGCGGCTGACGCTCAGACGCCAACTGCACAGACGTTCATTGGTACGGTCAGCGAGGATTCCGACAACTTCGTGCTGAGAGTTTCGGATACTACTTCCTACAAGCTCGACAATCAGCAACAGGTCCAGCAATATCAGGGCCAGCGTGTCCGGGTGATAGGGACTTTAGAGCGGTCCCTGAATATGATTCATGTCGATCGAATCGAGCCGATCTCCTGAAAACAGCCGTCAATCGTCGGCTATCAGCCCTCAGAAGACGCAAGACAAGTTTTTCTGGCGCGTGAGCCCAGCTGTGACCGACCCGTCGTAATCCGTAGACTGTGTTCTCCCCGGATCAGTTTGTTTTTTGTCTAGCGCGGGCGTATATTACGTACTGGAACTGTTGTGTAGTACCAGGATTGGCGGAACACACCAGTGGGCGCAAGCCCACTTTTTGTTGCATAGGGAATTCCGCAGCGTAGATTGGGCCTAACTCGCTGTATTTATGGCAGTTGATCTAGATCGTGTACGCGCGATTGTTGAGCGTGTGGCAGCCTCCCTAGGTCTTGAAATTGTTGAGATCGAGTTGCGAGGTGGTGGCAAATCGCGCATGCTGCGGATTTTTATCGACAAGGCAGGCGGTGTCACGCACGAGGATTGCGCGACCTTGAGCCGCGAGGTAAGTACGATCCTGGACGTGGAAGATGCGGTACCTGGCGGGTCGTACGTTTTGGAAGTTTCGTCGCCGGGTCTGGATCGCAAGCTGAACCGGCCGGCAGATTTTGAGCGGTTCCAAGGCAGCCGGGTAAAGCTGACCACGAAAGATCCGGTGAATGGCAACCGGCACTTCGAAGGACGCCTGGAACATTTTGAATCTGGGCGGCTGACGCTGGATATAGCTGAGGCGCGAAGGAAGTTTCGACCGCGAGAGAACGCGGGCGCGTCCGCGCCACACAAACTGGAAATTGAGTTGGCCAATATTGAGAAGGCCAATCTGGTGCCCGAGATTTGAGTAGCTTCTAGGTGTCAGCCTTTAACTCTTAGCTTGAACATTGGCTTTGGCTAAGAGCTAACAGCACAGCTAAGAGCTGGGTTTGATTATGGCAAGCGAGCTTTACAACACGATTGACGCTCTCAGCCGAGAGAAGGGAATTGATCCGCAGATTGTGGTCAGCGCGGTGGAAGACGCCATCGTTGTCGCCACGCGGAAGTATTACAAGACCCAGGAAAATCTGCGTGCTCAACTCGACAAAGACACGGGCAAGATTCGCGCCTTTGCGGTAAAGACGATTGTCGAGTCGCCAGAGCAGATCGAAGACCCAACTTTGCAGGTGACACTGGATGAAGCCCGCAAGTCTGATCCTGAAGCGCAAGTGGGCGGGGAACTGCAGATTCCCAAAGCTACGGAAGGCATTCTGGGGCGTATCGCCGCGCAGCTTGCCAAGCAGGTGATCTTCCAGAAAGTGCGCGAGGCCGAGCGCGACACGGTTTACAACGAGTACATCAATCGTGTCGGCGAGATTGTGAACGCGACCGTAAAGCGGATCGAAGGTCCGGATGTGATTTTCGACATCGGGAAGGCCGAAGCTAAAGCTTCGCGGAAAGAGCAGTCGCGGCTGGAGTCCTTCGCAATTGGCGAGCGTGTTAGGGTCGTGATCGCGCGCGTCGAGAAAGCGGCGAAAGGCCAGGCGGTCATCGTTTCGCGCGCTGCACCGGAATTGGTGCAACACCTTTTCCAGACAGAAGTCCCAGAAATTTATGACGGTACGGTTGTGATTCGCGCTATTGCGCGCGAGGCCGGGGAACGCACGAAGATCGCGGTCATGTCGAAGGACAAGGAAGTGGATGCGGTGGGCGCGTGCGTAGGGATGAAAGGCATGCGCGTGCAGTCGATCATCCGCGAACTGCGCGGGGAAAAAATTGACATCATCGAATATCACGAAGACCCCGTAGTCTTTGCTGAGAAGGCTTTGCAGCCTGCGAAGGTCAGCCGTGTCACCGTAATCGATGCGGCTGAGAAGCACCTGGAAGTGGTGGTTGACGACAGCCAGCTTTCGCTCGCCATCGGCAAGAAAGGCCAGAACGTACGGCTTGCTGCCAAGCTGCTCGGGTGGAAGATCGATATCAAGAGCGAAGAAGAGAAGCGCCAGGAAGTCGAACAGCAGATGGCGCAGATCACCAGCGTTACGGCGACGCCGCTCGAAAGTGTCGAGGGCTTGGGAGAAGGTTTGGTGGAGAAGCTCAAAGGAGCCGGGATCACGACGGTTGAAGCTCTGGCGGATATGACCCCAGAACAACTCGAAGCCATTGAAGGCATCGGTCCCAAGACTGTGGAAAAAATCAGCGTCGCAGTCAATAATTACTTCGCGAGTCTTGAAGGCGGCGAGCCGGTGCCGGTCTCCGAGGGCGAAGAAGCCCCTGCGGAATCCGCGCCGGAATCAACCGAATCTGGGGCGGAACGAACTGAAGAGGTGAGCGCAGCGCCGGAGTCACAGCAAGAGCAGGTGAACGAAGTCGCCGCGACAGATCAGTCTTCAGAGCCGGACCCAGCGGTTGATTCAGGAGACCAAGGCCCCGAACCGGGTAACCAGGCTCAAGAGGCTGCAGAGCAGAAAGAGTAAGCGTAAGGTTTCAAAGTTTCAGAGGTTTCAGGTTTCATTAAGTTAACTGTGATGCAAGTTGAAACTTTGAAATATCGAAACTGTGAAACTTTGAAGTTTCGCTCGGAACGTTCGAAAACATTCGGAAACTTCCGTGAGGTTGCTATGAAGACTTAGCGGGACGTTGTGGAGGAAACGAGAGGCGGATGAGCAAGATTCGAATCAACGATCTGGCCAGAGAACTGGAAGTTAAAAGCAAGGCGATCCTCGATGTTTTGCAGGAAGTGGGCGTTACCGAGAAGAAGACGCACTCCAGCTCGCTTGAGGAACACGAGGCCGAGAAGGTGCGCGCCCATTTCCATGGAACTGGCGAGGGTCACGGCCCCTCTAAGCCTGCCCGCGCTGGCCGAGCTGAACCCGAGGGAATAAAAACCAAGATCGATCTGTCGCATATCTCTAAGCCGGGAGATGTGCTGAAAGCCATCATTGGGAAGCAGAGCGCCGCTTCAGCGCAACCGACCCCGCGTGCCGCCAAACCAGTTCCGCCTGTAGCGAAGCCGGCCGCACCGCCAACCGCCGCAAAACCGCCAGCTCCTGCTCCTGCGCCACCGGCAAGCGTAACGCCTCCGCGGGTTGTCACAGCACCTCCGCAGCCCAAGCCGGTTGTACCTGTCGTGAGTGCATCACCCGCGGCGCTTTCAGTTACACAAGCACCGCCTTCGGCGCCACAGGTACCATCGACTCCAGCTCCGGTACAAACGGGTGCAGCGCCACCGACGGCGGCGGCAAAACCTCCTGCCGCACCGCCGCGCCCCGCAACTCCGGGCCCGCGCATGATTGTGCCGCAGACCGGGCCGCGTCCGGTTTACAAGGCACCCCCGATTGCCGCCGGCCAACCGATCGCGAACCGTCCGATTGCGAATCGCCCGGTGCCCGGTCGTCCCGTTCCCGGTCAACCGATTTTTCAGCGGCCTCGTCCTGCTGCGCCCGGTGCGCCCCGTCCACCGCTTCGCCCGGGCGAACGGCGGCCAATGCATCCTACCCGGCAGGGGGGCAGCGCCGGCCCACGGCCGATTGGTGTCGGTCCAGGTCTTCCGCCTCCGGGTCCCACACGTCCAGGAGCTCGTCCTGGCGGGCCATCACGCCGGCCCGGTCAGCGTTATGTTCCGCGTGGCGTAAAAGAAGGCCCGATGAAGGGCTTCGTGCCGCCGCCACGGCTCTCGCTTTCGAATGAGCCGTTGCCGATCACGCGCAATATCACGATCGCCGAAGGCATCAGCGTAAAGGATCTCGCTGAGAAACTGGATATTCGTGCGAAGGACCTGATCGCGCGGCTGCTCGCCCGCGGCGTGTTTGCGACCATCAATCAGACGCTTGATGCCGAACTGGCCAGCGAGATGGCGCGCTTCTTCGGCGCCGAAACCAACGTGATCAGCTTTGAAGAGCAGGCGGCCAAGGACATTGCCGAAACCTCAGCCGGCGAAGAGGGTGCTGCGGCTGAAGGACAGCCACGTCCGCCGGTGGTCACCATCATGGGCCACGTCGATCACGGCAAAACCACGCTGCTCGACTCGATTCGCTCCACCAACGTCGCCGAAGGCGAGGCCGGTGGAATTACCCAGCATATCGGCGCGTACAAGGTCTCGATTCAGGACAAGGATTCGCCCGCGTACGGCCGCCAAATCGTGTTCCTGGACACGCCTGGCCATGAGGCCTTCACCAGGATGCGTTCGCGAGGCGCGAAAGCAACTGACATCGTTGTTCTCGTTGTTGCAGCCGACGACGGTGTGATGCCGCAAACGCTCGAAGCCATCGATCACGCGCATGCCGCGGAAGTCCCGATCATCGTTGCGGTAAACAAGATTGACAAGCCGGGAGCGTTGCCCGAGCGGGTGAAGAAGCAACTCGCCGATCGCGGTTTGGTTCCAGAAGATTGGGGCGGCAAGACGGTTTTCGTCGATGTTTCCGCCAAGCAGAAAACGAATCTCAACCTGCTGATGGAAATGATTTGCCTGGTCGCCGACCTGCAGGAATTGAAGGCGGTCGCCGACCGTCCAGCGACTGGCGTAGTACTTGAAGCCAAGCTGGATCGCGGTCGCGGCCCGGTTGCAACCGTGCTCGCGCAGAACGGAACCTTGCGCACCGGCGACAATTTCGTTGTCGGAAACGTGTATGGCAAAGTTCGCGCCATGTTCGACGATCGCGGGCAGCAAATCGCCGAAGCTCCTCCATCAACGCCGGTTGAAATCCTTGGCATGGAAGGATTGCCGCAAGCTGGAGATCAATTCCTCGTGGTGGGTGATCGCGAGAAAGCCCGCGGAATCTCTGATTACCGCGAGCAAAAGGCGCGAGAAGCCGCACTGGCCAAGAGTTCCCGCGTCTCGCTCGAGGGCCTTGCCGAGCAGATGAAGACCTCGGGCACGAAGGAACTCAATATCATTCTCAAGGGCGACGTCCAAGGCTCGGTGGAAGTGTTGAGCGATCTGCTCTCGAAGATGTCGAACGACCAGGTCAGGCTGAAAATTCTGCGCTCAGGCGTAGGCGCGATCACCGAAAGCGACGTGCTGCTGGCTTCAGCCTCGAACGCCATCATCATCGGTTTCAGCGTGCGGCCGGAGCGCAAGGCGCAGGAACTGGCAGAACAGGAAAAAGTCGATATCCGTCTGCACTCGATCATTTACGAGTTGCAAGATGAAATCAAGCGCGCCATGACCGGATTGCTCGAACCCACGATTAAGGAAACCTACCAGGGCCGCGCGCAGGTGCTCGAAACCTTCCGCATCCCGAAGGTAGGCACCGTCGCCGGCTGCCGCGTAATGGATGGGCTCATCAAGCGCGACTCTGAAGTGCGGCTGTTGCGCGATAACATCGTCGTGTTCAAGGGCAAGATCGGTTCGCTGCGCCGCTTTAAAGACGATGCCAGCGAAGTGCGCAATGGCATGGAATGCGGCATCTCCATCGCTAACTACGGCGATGTCAAGGTTGGCGATGTGATCGAAGCCTTCGTCACCGAGCGCGTCGCCGCGGAAGTGCTGGTTTAGCCGCCAGCCATCAGCAACACAGTAGTGCTAATTGGCTGTTACAAACAGATGCTGTCATCCTGCGATCAGGCATCATTCGCTTGCGAATGATGTCACGAGTCGAAGGACCCGCTGTTTGCTTGCGCCAACCGATAAATGGTGAGGCATTCTCACGCAGAGTGGTTGTTCCTGCCAGCTGACGGCTATGGTTGCCCTTCTCACCCTCGAACTTCGCATCGAGCACGCGCAATCTCTCAAAGACAAACGCCAGGTCGTCCGCAGCCTGAAAGACAAGCTGCGCGCTCACTTCAACGTCGCTACAGCCGAACTAGATTCCTCCGGCCTGTGGAACCGCGCCACGATTGGCGTGGTCAGCGTCTCTGATTCCCGCGACTATCTCGATGGCCTGATGAAAAACGTCGAACGCCAAGCCATGCGCATCGCGAACAATGCTGGGGCCGAAGTAACCGATTCGTGGGTCGAGTTTTCCTAATTGTGTTGTCGAGAGCATTGTCATGCATGGGCGACGACGCCCGTCATCCAAGTTCACAAAATGTGCGACCTTAGTGGATGGCCGCTCATCTGACGCACATGACCTTTCTTCCTCCCTCGCATGACCTTGCGTTGTTCGCGACCGCGGCGATTGTGCTGCTGCTGATCCCCGGCCCCGCCGTGCTTTACATCGTGGCACGCAGCGTTGACCAGGGGCGCCTCGCGGGACTGGCTTCATCGACCGGTATCGCCGTAGGAACCCTGGTGCACGTACTGGCAGCATCGCTCGGGCTTTCCGCGCTGCTGGTCTCCTCGGCGACGGCCTATTCATTGGTGAAGTATGCAGGCGCCGCGTATCTTTTCTACCTCGGAATCAAGAAATTCCGCGAGCGCCCGAGGAACGGCAACGCTATGCAGCACGTTGATCCAATCCCCATGCGCAAAGTCTTCGGACAGGGAATTCTCGTCAACGTCCTCAATCCGAAGACAGCGATCTTTTTCGTTGCTTTCCTGCCGCAGTTCGTCAGCCCGGCGCGCGGTCACGTGACCTTGCAGTTTTTCACACTCGGCATGCTGTTTGCCGTTATGGGATGGATGAGCGATAGCACTTGGGCGCTTTCGGCAGGCTCAGCCGCGCATTGGCTGCGCGGCAATCGGAAGTTCATCGAAAATGAGCGCTATGCTGCGGGAACTGTTTACGTGGGGCTGGGCCTGGCAACGGCACTAACGGGCTCGCGCCACAAATAAGAAAAAGACGTGGAGGCACGGGCGTCCCCCGCAACCCCGGTGAGGTGTAATCTGGGAATCGACATGGCCAAGCCACCACTGATTTTTACCTTTTACATTGCAGCTCCTGTGGAGAAGGTGTGGGAAGGGTTCGTCTCGAAGGAAGCAAACCAAAAAATTTTCATGGGCGCAGAATTTGAGGTGGACCTGAGACCAGGCGGGGCGATGACGTGGTCGGGTCCAGGTAAGGATGGAAAGCCGATGCGGTACGTTACGGGGGAGGTGCTGCGGGCGGAGGCGCCGAAGCTGCTTGAGTACAAGTTTGGCATGGGCGATGGCGCGGTGATGTCGCGAGTGAGGATAGAGCTGGCTTCCGAAACCGAGGCGGTGAAAGTCGTGGTGACGAACGATGAGTGGAGGGACGATGATCCCGCCTATGCTCAGAATTCCGATGGTTGGCCGCGAATTCTCTCGCGATTGAAGACTCTACTTGAGACAGGAAAGACGTTCCGGCCGCATTAGTCCAACGTGTCGCCCGCCTCAGGCGGACCTGCTTGTCTGCTTCCCGGCGGCAAAAAGCCAACCCGCGTTGTGGCCGGACTGCGGCATCATCGAGACCGGCCTGCTTATCCATCCGTCCTTTGACATTCCCTCCGCGCTATTTTCTGATATTCTCATCCGTTTTATTCCGGGGTGAAGTGTGGAGAAGCGGGGCGCCAAGTATCATCGGGAGCGGCTCGCGGAGGCTCTGCGTGAGGAAATCGAAACGATTGTGGAGGGCGAACTCGGCGATCCACGTATCGGACTCGCGAGCGTGACCTCTGTCGAACTGGCGGAAGGCACGCGATCGGCGCGGGTCTTGGTCGCCGTGGCTGGGACGGATGAAGAATGCCTGAGCAGCCTCGAGGGATTGATGGCCGCAGCCGGATTTATCCGGCACGAGGTGGCAGACCGGCTTCACTTGCGCCGCGCTCCGGAGCTTTTTTTTCAGCTGGATCGATCGGAAAAATATCAGACGCGAGTAGATGAACTCCTGAAGCGGGCAAAGAAGCGCGAAGGGTAGTTGGACGACAGATGTTGAACGAAGTTCTCAAGCAGATTGAACGGCGCCAAAGTTTCGTGCTCACCTCGCACGCTCGTCCGGATGGCGATGCCATTGGGTCCACGCTCGCCTGCGGCGAAATTTTGCGCCGCATGGGGAAGCAAGCTGATATTGTCTTGCGCGATGGGGTGCCTCGTGTTTATCAGCAGCTGCCGTTCGCGCCCGGCGTAATTCAAACTGAGCGCGTAAACGGTAGCTATGATGCCGCCCTTCTGCTCGAGTGCGACAACACTCAACGAACGCGCCTGGAGGGACTGGACCAGTTCTTCCTGATCAACATCGATCATCATAAAAGCGGGCGCAATTTTGCGAATTTGAACTGGATCGACCCCCAGGCGGTGGCAACTGGGGAACTGGTTTTTCGGCTGGCGCGCGCGGCCGGCGTGAAGATTTCTCCCGAAATTGCGACCTGTCTTTACACCGCCGTGCTCACCGACACTGGCGCCTTCATGTTCGAAGGCACAAACGAACATACGTTTGAACTGGCCCGGGAACTGGTGCTGGCTGGGGCTGATCCGGCGCTCTGCGCACGACACATTTATTTTGGACACTCCACGGCGAAGTTGCGCCTGCTCGGGGCCGCGCTCTCGGCCTTGCAGCGCGAAGGCCCGCTTGCGTGGATTTGGGTGACGCAGGAGCAAATGGAACGTACCGGAGCAAAGGAAGAAGACTGCGAAGGCCTGGTGAACTATGCGCTTTCCATTGGCGATGTGGAAGTCGCGGTCTTCTTCCGCGAACTACCTGACGGCAGATTCCGCGTAAGCCTGCGCAGCAAGGGCAAGCTCGACGTGGCGGAGATCGCCGAACAATTTGGCGGCGGCGGCCACACCTGCGCCGGTGGCTGTTCTGTGGAGGGACCGCTCCATGCTGCGGTGGAAAGCATATTGGGGAGGATTCGGCCACAGCTGAGAGAGATTAGCGGCTAGTTGCTAGGGGCTGGTTGAATCTTTAAGATTTGTCATTCGCCGGAATTTTGGGTCCGAGCAATCTGCAGCTGTTCGCAGCCTGTGAAGCCTGCCGACGTCAGCCACTGACTTGACCAATGCACCGCGCATCCCGGACTGGCTTCTTATACTCGCGTTCTGCGCGTTCTTCTTTCTGTGGAGGCTTTCGTCATTCGGACTCATCGGCGCCGACGAGCCGCGCTATGCGCAGGTTGCGCGCGAAATGGTGGAACGTCACGACTGGATCACGCCGACTTTGGGTGGCAGCGCATGGCTGGAGAAACCGCCTCTTTACTACTGGCAAGCGATGATCGCCTATCGGCTTTTCGGTGTGAGCGACTGGGCCGCTCGGCTCCCCTCCGTATTTGATGCCGCGGTGTTGGTGTTTGCTGTTTATTGGTTCTTGCGCTGGTTCCGATCGAAAAATTTGCTTGACGGAGCGCTGATTCTAAGCTGCTCCGCCGGAATCGTCGGCTACGCGCGCGCGGCGTCGATGGATATGCCGCTCTCGGCTGCATTCACGATTGCGATGGTTGCCTGGTATGCATGGTTTGAGAATGGATCGCGGCTACACCTATTCCTATTTTATTTTTTCCTCGCGCTCGCAATGCTTGCGAAAGGCCCAGTGGGGCCGTTTCTCGTGGCAATCGTTATTGTAATTTTTGCAGCTGTACGAAGTGAGTGGAAGAAGGTCTGGCGGGCGCTTTGGATTCCCGGCATTCTACTGTTCTGCGTTGTCGCGCTTCCCTGGTACATTCTCGTTCAACTCAGGAACCCGGAGTTCTTCCGCGTGTTCATTCTGGAGCACAATCTCGCGCGCTTCGGCACCAACATCTTTCATCATCCGCAGCCGTTCTGGTACTACTTGCCGGTCACACTGCTGGGCTTTACCCCGGCAACAGTTTTTGTCATTGTGGCCCTGGTCTGGGCAGTTCGGGAATTCAGGGGACGTGATTCCGATGCCCTGAATTTTTTCCTTGTGATCTGGATTGCGGTCATCGTTGTTTTCTTCTCGATCTCGCAGTCGAAGCTTCCGGGATATGTTTTGCCGGCGATTCCGCCCGGGATTTTGTTGCTCGCAAACTACGCGCGGAGGAACCCCGATGACAGGCCACAATTCCTCCTGATTCTGCTGCACTCGATATTGTCAGCGGGTCTGATCTGTGCAGCGTTCGTACTGCCAGCCTTGCTTTTTCAGCATCGATTGGAGTGGAGCTCAGCCGATATCATTCCGCTTATAGTGGCCGTCGTCTTGGGGCTGTTCATAGGCGCCATTTTCTTTAAAACCGGATTCAATGGTCTGCGTGTGGTAACGGTCTTCCCAGCTGTGCTTGCGCTTGCGATCGCGTTACGGCTGGCTGCGCCAGCCCTGGACGAAACTCTATCCGCGCGGCCCATCTCGGAAGCACTATCGCGCGTGGCGCCCCAGAATCTTCCGGTTGCCATCGTTCTCGTTCCCCGCGAGCTCGAATTTGGCTTGCAGTTTTATCGCAATCAGATAACGGTTCCGCGATATGAGCTGGGTGAAGCCCCAGCGGGTGAGCATTTGGTTGTCGCCAGGGAAGGCTTCAAGAACGCATTCGCGCGCGACGTCCCCGGCAGGAAGATTGTGTACCTGGGAAATTTTCCCGCCCAGAGGCTCGAGTTCTTCTACGTTGGTCGGTAATGTGGCCAGGGCTGCGATCAGCGAGCCATAAGCCAAGAGCCAAGAACCAAAAGCCACAACCAAGGACCGACGACCAGCGACCAAGAGCCCAAAGCCTAACGCCGGTTTTGAGTTGCCCTTTCTTGTTCCTGCAGTTTGATTGCTCTCATGGGCTGCCACTAAACTCATTGGTTCCCCAAGTGTGCGCATCTCTCCTCAGTCGGGACTGACTCACAACGCGCGTTCTTGGGAGCCAGGAGCTCCGTTGGAGATTCTCGACCTCAGGCATTTCACGTCGTCAGACCTGCGTCCTCTGCTGGAGGATGAGATCAAGGTCTGGGCCGACTTGCTCTGCTGGGACTACAGCGGCTCCGCCGAGATGATTCTTCGTTACATGGATGCCAAATTTCTGCCTGGTTATGCGGCTGTCTCACGGGGAAAGGTATTCGGCTACTCATTTTTTGTATATGAAAGCAACAAGGGTGTCATTGGAGACCTGTTCGTCAGCGAGGGGGGAAACGGAGCCAGCCGCGAGGAAGTGGAGCGACGGCTGCTTACGCATGTCATCGAGACATTGCAGCAGTCACCCGGGATCCAGCGCATCGAGGCGCAGTTGCTGGCGCACGAGGCGGGCGCGGCTGCGCAGCCTTTCGTAGCTCAGGGATTCAGCCGCCATGCGCGGTTGTTCATGTCATTGCCGCTGGCAAGCGCGCAGATCAACTCCAAGCTGATCGCTGCCGACATCGAAATTCGCCGATGGACCGAGCAGGATTATCAACCATCGGCATCTGTGATCACATTAGCGTACAAGCACCACGTCGATTCGGAGGTCAACGACCAATACCGTACGCTGAGCGGTTCGTTGCGGTTCTTGAACAATATCGTGCGCTTTCCCGGGTGTGGCACGTTCGATCCAGAGTCTTCGTTTGTAGCCGTGAACCGGCGCAACCATTCGCTGGTTGGAATCATTCTTTGTTCGCGTGTGCGCTACGACACCGGACACGTCACGCAAATTTGCGTTATTCCCGAATATCGGCGGTTGCGGCTGGGCAAGGCATTGCTTGCGGCCACTGTACGCAATCTCGTGCAAAGAAAATTCTCAGCGCTGTCGTTGACCGTGACCGAGGCCAACACGCCCGCCGTCGAGCTCTATAAGCGTCTGGGGTTCGAGACCCGCCGCGTGTTCGACGCATTCGTGTGGGAAGGGTGAAAGCAGCTCCTGGCTACTAGCTCTTAGCTTCTAGTTTGCAGCCACTTAAAAAATGTCATTCCGCTCTCGATGTTGCCCGGTCCACGCCGACGCTGATTCCAATGATCATCAGATCCCGCTGCGCATGAAAGCACACTCGGAATGACATCAAGAGAACTGTTGGAGGTAGATTAATGCCTCAACGCCCACATGATCCAGCCAGCCACGAGCAGTCCGCCCATGAACATGGCGAAGCAGTACAGGCCGTAGCGGAACTGGTTGCGCGGAGTTTCGCGCTGGGTGATCCCGAAAACGGTCGAGGCAAAAATCGAAAATAAAAGAGCGGCGTTGAAGTGGGAGAGTGTCAGTATCAAAGTGTTTTCCTGGCGGTTATCTTCGCCGCATTACGATTTCTTGCCAATGGCGATGTGATACGCGTCGGCCACGCAAATAAAGTTCAGCAGACCAGCCACGATGATGTACTTCGTCCCATAGTCAGCCGTGGCGTGCGCGACAACTCCATGGCCCATATCCAGCGCACGAGTCACAATGTACAACCCTCCTGCGCCCACATCACCGATAAATCCCAGAATATCGAGCACGTCTCCGCCGTTTGGCAAATACACGCGACCTTGCATCGACAGCCCGAGCACGAACATGATTACCACCGATCCCATCAGCAGAAAGCCGCGAATCCAGCGCTTTTGAATCAAATGCCCAGCGCCGGGGATCAGCCAGGCAACAGCAGGCGCCAGCACCGACATGTTCGAGGTCTGCGCCGCAGGTTTTGCTGGAATTGTCTCTTTTCGAACCGAGGTTTCAGGCATCTTGTAGTTTTGGCGGATGGAGCGCCTATTCGACTCGCTTCCTGCGTGATCGCTGGCTCAGGACAGGCGCGCTCCACGTGACGTTTAAATGATCACAAGCTCAGTTTGTATTCTACCAGTTACTTCCGCATGGCTGCTGCGGACCAGCATATTCACTTCACTGCGCACGCCGAAGTCGTGCAAATAAACCCCGGGCTCGATCGAAAAGCAGCTGTTGGGAAGAATCCGGCGCTCGTCGTGTACTTCGAGGTTGTCCATGTTCGCGCCATTCGCGTGGATTTCGGTCCCGATGGAATGGCCGGTGCGATGCACGAAGTATTTGCCGTATCCAGCCTTGGTAATCGATTCGCGCACGGGATCATCCACCTGCCACCCGGCAATTTGTTTTCCTGCCTTGATCGAATCCTGCACAAACTTAATTCCAGCATCTCGACCGGCGAGAACAATTCCAAATATTTCCCGCATACGGTCGGACGGAGCTTTGCCAACGAAGCCGGTCCAGGTTATGTCGTAATACACCGCATTGGGAATGTTCTTCTTGCCCCAAACATCCAGCAGAACAAAATCGCCTGGGCGGATCTGTTCTGACTTGGAGTTTTCTGGCGAGTAGTGCGGGTTCGCGCTGTTCGCGTTTACCGCGACCACGGGAGGGTCTCCCGTCGCGATGTTCTCCCGCTGGAATGCCTCCAGAATCCACTGCTGAATCTGGAATTCAGTCGTGCCGCCGTTGCGAACACGGCGCCCGATTTCCTGAAACGCAGCTGCTGTAACAGCGTCGATCGAGTCGCGTGCGGCGAAGTGTGTTTTGATCTGCTCATCTGTCCAGGTGGCTTCAAAGAGCGCGATCAGATCGCCAGAGCTTACGATATTCTTTCCCAATCCCCGAATGAGTTCCAGCGTGCCGCCATCGACCAGAGAAATTGTGAACACGCCATTGTTAGGCGAATACTGCATCGCGATATCGCGATGCGGGCCCAGCAATTGCTTCAAACCGTCGAACAGCTCCGGCCAAGCGGCGTACGTTTGCTTCTTACCCGGGAGTGAATCGAGGTGGTAAGACTCGATTTTGTGAACCAATTTCTGAGGTTCACCTTTTGCAGGGATCAGGTAGAACCAGCGGCGGGTCGCCATCAGGTGCTCAGAAAGCCCGAGCACGCGGTACGCAATTGGGTCACGGTGATGGTGATCGTAAAACAGCCATGCATCAATGTTGCGCTCGCGCAGAGCCGACTGGATGGCGGGAAGATCCATGAAGCAAACTATTGTACGCGCTTAACGAGTATTTGTTTCCTTTCACGTGCCGGCAGAGTTTCGCATGCCGTGCGCAGTACCAAACGTGGAGCGTGCCCGCGGATCTTGAGAAGAAAAGGAACAGCTCGCTTGGGATCTGCCTTGACGCTTTCTCGCAAAAGCCAGCCCAGCCCTTTTTGGACCATATCGTCTTGATCTTTCAATAAGAGACTTGAAAGCTTCTTGATCGCAGGGAAAAATTTTCGCTGGCGGGTCCCGTGTATCAACGCCACGCATGCTGCCCGGCGATGCCAGCGATGCGGCGATCGTGCCCAGCGAAGTATCTTTTTTAGCCGCGTTGGCTTAGAGACGATCATCGGACCGATCAGATAATGAACCAGCGCGTCGTGGTCGGCCCAGCTGCAAATGCGATCGAGCCAGGATTCGAAAAGCACACAATGTGAATCATCCAGACTACCGCTTACATTTTCGAGCAGAAGAACCGCAAACACTTTCTCCTCGAGCACGCGGCTCGAAAACAGCCGGTCAGCCACGCGCACCAGGAATTCGAGGCCAAACGGTTTCTGAATTGACCGCCGATAATGCCGCGCCAACGTGCGCAGGTCCGCTGCGTACCAGCCATGCGATCGGACTTCTTCTTTGAAAAACCACTGCACTCCCTTCGCATGCTCAGCCGAGCCGTCGCGCCGGAGAACAGCGCAAATCTCCGCTGCAACTGCAGTTGGCGTGGTTCTCGGTTTCGAATGCATTTCGCTGAAATGATCGGTTCAGGTCAGATGCCCAGCCGCTCTCGAGTTTCCTGGGCCGAAATTCCTGCAACCCGGATGACTTTGTTGCGGCTGTTCTGGCCGGACACAATACTGATGGAAGCGCGCTGAACGCGCAAGAGATCGGCGAAAAAAGTGACGCAGGCTTCGTTCGCGCGCCCATCCACAGGCGGAGCGGTCAAGCTGATTTTGAGTGCATCGCCCAATTGGCCGACGATCGCATTCCGCCGTGCGCGGGGTTGAACTTTGATCGCGAATGTCACGCCCGCTGGGGTTTTTTGAATCGCGATCACGTCCTATATCATAAACACTGGCGGTTCTTGCGGGCCCATAGCTCAACGGTTAGAGCAGCAGACTCATAATCTGTTGGTTCCAGGTTCAAATCCTGGTGGGCCCACCAATAGTGAGGCCCCCTTTGACTCCCTCCCGCTACGCGGCCACTTGCTCAGGGCAGGGCCTCGACTTCGCTCAGGATTTCGGCACCTGGCTCAGGTCTTAGTCGGCGACTCGGAAACCGATCGAAGCGGGAGGGGCGTTTCAAATCGTGATGAGCCGAATCAGCCGCGGTGACGAGAGTTGTCATGCGGCTCTGCGTTTCTGCGAATCCTCGTTCACCTTGGCCTGTCGAGTTCGACTGAGTTCTTCAGTCGCGACGCCAAGATCGCTCAGGAAAGACCGAATCATAGGTCCCTTGTAGTCGCATGCGAATCACGCAACTCGCTGGCTCGTGAGCCACTGGCTACGCGGCTTCGATTTCAAGCAAATTGAGCGGTTGGATACGCGGCTGGCATGCTGAGAAGCCTACCAATAGGAGATTTTGGGCAAGAAAATAGGGGGCCAGCGGCACTCCTGATCCGTGTGACTGCGGAACACCCGCCTTCACTCTGGGGGAGCGAGACCGACCCTTGAGAGAGTCAGTGGCGACGGGTGTTCCACGGCACCTTGGATGCGGAATGGCAGCGAGGATTTGGGTCATGATGACTTTCCAGCCAATGCCGCCGCAGAATCCTCTTGAAGTTTTGCTTTGACCTGAATGTCATCTAAAGGCCTGCCGAACAGATAACCCTGTGCTTCATCGCAACCGTATTGCCGCAGAAGCTGCAGCTGTGCATCGGTCTCGACTCCTTCAGCGGTCACCTTCAACTTCAGACATTTCGCCATGTTGATGATGGCCGTGGTTATGGCTGCGTCGTCGCTGTTCTTAGCTAAGTCCTGAATGAAGGACCGATCAATTTTAAGTTTGCTTACCGGGAGCCGCTTCAAATAGTTCAGGCTGGAGTAACCCGTCCCAAAATCGTCGATCGCAAGCTTCACACCCATTGCTTGCAGTTCTCCGATTACGTGGAACATGACGTCTTCGTTTGAGAGCAACAGGCTTTCGGTAAGTTCAAGCTCAAGGCAGCGTGGATTTAGCCCCGTGTCACGCAACACTCTCTTCACCATATCGCAGAATCCGTCTTGCCGGAACTGCACAGCGGAAACATTGACGGCTACAGGAATGCCGTTCCGGTTTTTTGCCTGCCAGGTCTTCGCCTGAAGGCAGGCAGTCCGCATTACCCATTCGCCGATAGGCACGATCATGCCGCTGTTTTCGGCAATCCCGATGAATTTGTCCGGTGGCACTACGCCGTGATCCGGATGTTGCCAGCGCACCAGCGCTTCGCAGCAGGTGACGGCTCCGCTGGCGACGTCGAACTGTGGCTGATACATCAGGAAGAGCTGCTTTTTCTCGAGCGCCGTGTGCAGGCTGCTTTCGAGCGTAAGGCGGTCCAAGACTTCGGCGTTCATCTCTTTCGTGAAGTAGCGGAACGTATTGCGGCCACCCTCCTTTGAGCTATACATGGCGGCGTCTGCGTGCTTGATCAGGGTTTCCGCGTCTTCACCGTGGTCGGGGTAAATGCTGATGCCGATGCTGCAGGTCACATTCAATACTCTCCCTTGCAGGGTGAATTCGGCCGAGATAGCGTGGGCAACTCGCTCGGCTGCGACCGCGGCATCGGCGACTTCCTTGATGGCGCTGAGAACGACGATGAATTCGTCTCCGCCCAGCCGCGCAATCGTATCCTGCTCGCGGGCCCAGGTCTGGAGTCTTGTCGCCAGTTCCTGCAATAGCAAATCTCCGTAAGAGTGGCCGAGAGAATCGTTGATGTTCTTGAAACGGTCGAGGTCGAGGAACAATACCGCGACCTTGTCCTTGTGCCTTCTGGCGCTGGCCAGCGCTTTGGCCAGCCGGTCCTGCAGCAGCGTTCGATTGGGTAAGCCGGTGAGCGAATCATAGTAAGCCAAAAACTGTATTCGTTCTTCCGCGGTCTTGCGGTCTGTGATGTCAACCAGCCCGCCTTCGATGACCATCTCAGCGTCGTTTTTTTGTGGAACGCAGCGAGCGTTGCTCAAGACCCAGCCCAAACTGCCGTCGTGCCGCTGAAAGCGATGTTCCGCATTGACAATCTGAGCGTTTGCCTCACTATCGTAAAAATTTCTTGTGATCTTTTCCGCCGCCGCCCGGTTCGCAAGCAGGTCCTCACGGCTTGAGAAACCTAGAATGTGAGCACACGCGTCATTGCAATCGATGATGTGTCCGTTCAGCCTGGCGATGTATAGCCCGGTCAAGTTTCGTTCGAAGATGCGCTGGTACCGCTCCTGCAATGAAGCTTCGTTCTCGAGCTTCGTTCGTATAATCTCCGTTTGTTGCCGCACCCTCCTTCGCAGGATAAGGACCCAGGCGGCAATGGCCAGGATTAGTGATCCCAGGATGAACACCAGAGACAGCGCTCTGGTCGCAGTGAGCCAAGGCGCCGATTGCAGGATTTTGATGTCATCCGCGGTGCGCAACACAATTTGAAATTCCGACGGGTTCCCATTTTCGTCGGTTTTTATCGAGCACACTCCGGTCAGCGCAACCCTGCTACCGACCGGGGCCAGCCACTCTCTCTGTGACTGTCTCTGCAGAGCGGCCTCGAAGCTCACATGATCATCCGATTCAATCACCGGCGTGTAGGCATTCTGGTGCTGGCGGTACTCGCGAACGATGCCGGATATGGATATCAACTGCGCGTCATAACTTCCTTTGAGCGCCGCCTGGCCAGTTACGCGTGTGGGGACGATTTCGTGATGCTTTCCGGTGCGCCGAAAACTCGCCGACTTAAGCACCGGCGTATAGGTGCCTGCCGAAGGAAAGCCGATGACTTCAACTTCATCGCCTGGATGCGCCGGAGTCCCGTCCTGGCTTTGCGCGTATAGTCCGCCGCTCGAATCCATTAGATAGATCCCTCTACCCGGAAAGATGGCGGTGATTGTCCCGACAATCTTCACCCGTCTTATATCGCTCAAGTCTGCGGAAAACCGGCTGATGCTGCCGACCGATGTGGGGGCGACGTTGAAGGGATCGGCTGGCGCAGGCTCGACAATCTGCACATCTCTCAGATCAGGCACGAAGAGGTGAATTCCCACTAACTGGTTGCGGCGATTAAAAGCGGTGCCGCACACCCCATGGAACCGCACCTTGGCATCGACCAGGTTCATGGGAAATGCGGCCTCGTACCCGGGCACCCGAACTTTAAAGGCTCCAGTCGGGGTGGCTGCGTCGATGACCAATACATCGCCTTCAGCTTCTTTCACAAATGAGCGGACGACGCCGTCAATTTCGACCCATTGGCTATCGAAGGCGCCTGTCGTCGCGTCCTCGTAGCTGAGATGAATCGGACCAGGCGGCGGTGAGGATCCAATGACGCTCCATTGCGGGTTGGCGATGTATGGGGCGAACCCGGCCGCGGCGTGCCCGCGTAAATCGAGGACTTGGCCTGGTTTTGGAGCGTCGCCGCTTGAGCCCCGTAGATCAACCCAGATACCGCCGGTTTTGTCCTGCACAAACAAGTTCGGTACGACCGAATCGTAGTAAGTGACCACGCCACGGATGTGGACATCTGGAGCGGCGGCAAGAGCGCCCGCGGTTAAATGGCGAATCTGCTGGACAGTTTGCAGTGTCGGCGGTGAGACTCCGTCACCAGTGAAACTAAAAGCAGAAGCGCAGAGAAGCAGTATCGTTATGAAGAATAAACCAGCATTCGCCTGGCGTGACACGGCCGGAGAACGGTCGGAACGGGAGCGAGTATCGAAACGGCTTACGTTTTCTGTCCCAATCAATGGCATAGTCGTGCTTACGAACACACGTCTTCGCACAGATTGGGAGGGCGCTCTACCAATATCTCAAACCAGAATCGGTTCACTAGACAGGAATCGGGCTTAGAGTAATCGGAAGTAACCAGATTGCTGGGTACGACCGAGCGCCCGCACGATAGACGAAGAAAAGTAAAGGCCTTGCCGGGCGCAGCGAGCAAGGCCTGTTAACTCAGATTCCCGCTATTTCGGGCAAGGGATAGCCGAACGAGTAAGCGCGGTCTCATTCGGAAAGCTAAAGGCTCCGTCGATTGCGTTAGAACTCCCACCCATTTCAAACCATTGCAGTAGTGCCTCCGTTTGTGGGTGATAGGTGAAGGAGTTGAGAGTAATCGGCACGGTGGCGTTCGCCAGAACTTCGACTGGGTCGCCGGTCTCTAAGTTCCCCTGGCAGACTCGGCTTGCCTTTGAGTTTGTTGGCGCGGTCACGCCAGGAAACTGCCAACTCGGCGTCGGATTATCGACGAAAGGATCGTTGAACGCCTCGGAGGTTTCATGCGAAAGCGCGGTCACGTCGAGGAATCCTGGATTCAAAAAAATTCCCGGCGAAATCCAGCTGGCATATTGGGTTACCCAGCGGGTCGTCGGACTTGAGTTCGGGTCGAAGAAGAATGTGTGAAACCCGAGAACGCAACAATTTCCTGGAGTATTTGGCTTGTTAGCGTTTAGAGCAAAAAGATAGGTGTTGGGGAAGAGAGCCATATTGAGAGCGTTGGTTGTAAAGTTGCCGGCGGTGATCTCGGGATTCACTACATCATGTCCTAAGAAAAAGTCGAACAGCAGATTCAACATCAGTACAAAGGGACTTCCGTCGGCTGCAGTTCCAACGAAGTAGGAACGAGCCGTGATGATGTGTCCGGGCGAGAGCTGAATTCGGACAAATCGCGGAACAGTAATGTTCACCCGGTCTACTACCGTGGGCTGAAGCACAGTGTGCCAGTCTGGACCCATAGCGTTGAAGAACTCGGCACGCTGGACGGCATCGGCGAACTGGATACCATTTCCGGAGCCGTAGTTTGTGGTGGCGAAATTGGGAGATGCCAGAGTGAGGGCTTCAAATGGCTGGAATGGAACGGTTGTGAGCACGCTGCCATCCGCGTTCAGCAATGTCAATGAGACTTCAGTAATAGGCGCAGGAATGGTGGTCGTGCCACCTGCCTGAGGCGGACCTCCGATCATCGTGAAGGGGAACAAGCCTCCGGCGCTCGGGCCGGCTTGGGCGCGGAACTCTCCGTCGAAGCTTGCGATTGGAACCAAACTAGGCGCGGTTGGAGCATTCTCGTTCAGATTGCTTTGTCCCGAGCCAGAGTTTCCAACTGGCATGCCGGTTGTGGCATCCAGCACGACGTCGGAGCCGATGGTCAGTTGTCCCTGCTGAAACCGATTTGCATCCATAGGCGCATGTGTTGCAAATCCCGGCGCCCCAGTCGCCACAGCGGCGCGGGCTTCAGGATCGTTCTTTTGCGCGACTACGAATGCTGTCAGACCGAACAGCAAGCAAGTGAGGGCTGGAAATCGTGCGGGCAAGTTCATGCGGGCGTCCTCCTGGGAAGAATTCAAATTTCGATCAACGTTAGCTTGGGCCCGGAATATTGGCGAAAACCACCTTCGGAAATCATGCGAAATGTCTGAAGGATTCTCCGGGCAGGAAATAAGTCAGAGAAAACAACTGAACCTGGTCCAGCTCGGACCTGAGAACAACTACCATACTTAAGCAAGGGGAGTTGTCAAAAAATTGTCTCTTAACGCTTCAAACTTGGCCGTGGGCGGGCGTTCCGGACGGTCGGAAGGTTGGTTGCCGTGCGACAGATTGCGCCACCGCAGGGGAAAATGTTTTAACGAGGTGTGTTGGCCGACTGTTGCTTTGTGACCAAGTCCTAATCCTTACTGCTGTTAGCAAAATTCTTTCAAAGAAATTTGTTTGCAAAAGTTTGCCACTTCGCCGCTTCTCCGATCCTGCCGCTGACGCATCGCGCTGCCGTGAGTTCCCGGCCAGCAACTCACGCGCGTACCTTTTCCTTTCCTCTGGTCATTCGCTGTACGGTAACGCTGTTTCAGGCCTAGGGAGTCTGCTGGATTCTCGGCGCTGCTGATTACGTCTAAAGTCCTTGAAGTGACGAGAACATAGGAGGCGCGAGACTACATGAAATCCAAAGCCACGCTGTTTTCCTTGTTGCTGCTGTCAGCCACTTGGGTTGCAGCCCAAAGCACAACCCCAGGCAGCGCAACATCTTCCAGCTCGGCGCCTGCACAGACGCAGAGCAGCCCATCTGGAACAAATCCACAGACATCGAACCCGAGCACAACTTCACCGGGTACATCGGGAACGAGCACCCAGAGTTCGCCGAATCAGAGCGCACCGGCTCCGGATTCAGCAGCTCCAACCCAGAGTCCTTCAGCCCAGAGTCCCTCAAGCCAGAGCACTCCTGGGGCGAGTTCCTCAAGCACGAGCGGTGCGAATTCCTCAACCACCAACGGCGCGAACTCCTCAGCGACAAGCGGAACAGCGCCTGCTGGTAACGGGATCAGCGGGTGCTTAACAGGAAGTCCTATAAAGGGCGACTACACGTTGACCGACAAGTCCGGTAACACTTATAAATTGACCGGCAATTTGGAAGCCGTACGCCTGCTGATCGGAAACGAAGTTCAGGTGACGGGCCAGGAAGGATCGGCAACGAACGGAACCGCCTCGGCGAATACACAGAATGGCGGGGCAGGCGCGACCGCTTCCACCTCTGGCAGCCCCTCTGCAGCGAATTCAGGAATGAATTCGAGTTCAGCGACTGCGGGAACGGCGAAGCAATTTAACGTGACCAGCGCGACCAAGATTGCTGACCAGTGCACCAGCACGCCGGCGCCGGCACCCGGTCCAACCGCACATTTCCGGAAAAGCGGAATAGTGCTCGCATCACTGCAGACTGGCGGGACAGCTGGCGGCGCGGGAACTGCCGGAGCATCGCCGGGCTCGAACTCAGGACAAACTTCGGGATCGATGTCGGGACAAGGCACGACTCCAGGTCAGACAACCACCCCTGGGACTGCTGCTCCAACGCCGGAAACAGCTGCGCCCACACCTGGGACCGCTGCACCGACTCCGGGCACAACGAATCCGAATCCAGGCACCACGACACCCGCGCCGGGCACAACTCCGGAAACCACCCCGAGCACCCCGAGCCCTCAAGGTTCCCCTACCAGTTCGACTCCGGAAACAACGCCAACAGCGCCGAGTTCACCGAGCACTCCGGGAACCACGAATCCCGGAACAACGCCCGGTACAACTCCTCCGACGACCAATCCGAATTCGCCTGCGCCGGGAACAACCAATCCGAATAGCACGCCGCCAAACACCACGCCCCCGACAACGGCGCCCAACGCTTCACCCGGGACAACGCCTCCGCAGGCTTAACCGCGTAGGTCGAGAACAGAGGCCCGCCGCGTGGCGGGTCTTTTTTTCTTGGAGGCAGTCTGGTGAACTTTACGCAGTCTTGCGCAACACTAGGGCCGAATTCTTCGAGCCGAATCCCACACAGTTGCAGACGGCATGCTCGATTTGTGCTTTACGGCCAACCTCGGGCACGTAATCGAGATCACAGTCTGGATCTGGCTGCTCGAGATTGATCGTCGGCGGGATAATGCCGTGCTCCATTGCAATCAGGGTGGCGGCGACACTGGCCGCGCCACACGCCCCTTGCGCATGGCCGATCTGCGACTTCAATCCGGACATTGGAATCTTGTAGGCGTGATCGCCCAGCGCCAGCTTCAAAGCGGAAGTTTCAACCCGGTCATTCATTTCGGTCGAGGTTCCATGCAGGCTGACATAGTGAATGTCAGTGGGCGAAAGGTCCGCCTCGTTCAAAGCAAGCGTGATCGCCCGGGCCGGTTCGTCCGGGGAATTGCTCATGCGCACTCGATGATACGCCTCGCAAGAAGCGCCATAGCCGGAAATCTCAGCATAAATTTTTCCTCCGCGCGCCTTAGCGTGATCGTAGTCTTCCAGAACGAACATCCAGGAGCCCTCGGCGAGCACGAAACCGTCGCGGTCAGCGGAGAACGGGCGCGAGGCGCGCTCTGGCTGATCGTTCCACGATTGCGTGAGCGCGCGCAGCATTGTATAGCCCTTGACGATGCCCTCGGTGATGGGGGAATCCACGCCGCCCGCCACAAACATCGGTTGTACGCCCGCCTGAATGTGCTGATAAGCATAGCCAAGGGCGTCGGTCGATGAAGTGCATCCCGCCGTGACTACGTGGCTGTATCCGCGGAAACCGAACTTCATGCTGATCTCGCTCGGAATGGTGCCCATCGTGCCGCTGGGAATGCAAAAAAGACTCACCTGTTTTTCCTTGCCGCTGTGCCACAAGCGATACATCTGCTCGGAAAATTCCTGCGCGCCGCCGCCGGTGCCAAGAATGATTCCGATCTGCCGTTTTTCTTCAATCGACATCGAAGCAAGATCGAGGCCGGAATCTCTCACGGCTTCGGTAGTCGCAGCCAGGCACAGCGGAACCACGCGGGAGACGTGTTTGCGCTCGCGCGCGTCCACCCAGGAGAGCTCGTCAAATTCCGGGATCTCGCCGCCGATGTGGACGGGCAGGTGCGACGAATCGAAACGCGAAATGCGCTTTACGCCTGACTTGCCGGCGAGCACCGCGCGGCAAAATGCCTCTTTGCCAATTCCATTCGGGCTGACAACGCCCATTCCAGTGATCACGACACGTGGCAGCATAGATGGTTTAGTGGTCGTGCAATTCGCGAGCAGTGATGCAATTGGCAATTAGCACTGACAATCGGCATTTGGCCAACACCCATCGGCCTGACTGGCCACTGCTACGTGCCAAGTGCTACGTGCCAAGTGCATAATCATATCAATGCCGCTCGGATTGTACATTTCGGTGCCGTTCTGCCGCACCAAGTGCACATATTGTAATTTCGTTTCGGACGTATTCTCCCGTGCAGTGTTCGAAAAATACGTTGCACGCGTGTGCGCCGAAATCGAGCTTTCCCCCAAAACTGCAGGCGAGATGTGCGGGGGGTTCGCCCGCTCGGTCGATTCGATCTACGTCGGAGGCGGCACCCCGACCCTCCTGACTGTAGAACAACTGCAGCGCATCTTTGTCACAATTCAGCAAAATTTCGAGCTGCAGCCGCATTCCGAAATTACCCTGGAATGCGCCCCGGGCACGCTTTCTGACGAGACGTTGGCCTGTTTCGTTCGATGCGGCATAAATCGGGTCAGCCTGGGCGTACAGTCGTTCGTGGATGAGGAAGCTCGATCAGTCGCCCGCCTGCATAACCGGGAGACTGTTTTGCGCGATATCGCTCGCCTGCGTGCTCACGGCATATCGAATATCAATGTTGATCTGATCGCCGGGTTGCCCCACCAGACACGGGAAAGCTGGGAACGGTCGCTCGATGAACTGATTGCGGCCGGAGTGCCGCATGCCAGCGTCTACATGCTCGAGGTAGATGAAGACTCCCGCCTCGGCCGCGAGTTGATCGCCGGCGGCCAAAAATATCACGCACATTCTGTGCCGGACGACGACCTGACAGCCGATCTCTACGAACTGGCTTGCGAACGGCTGAATGCGGCAGGAATCGCGCAGTATGAGATTTCCAATTTCGCGCGACCGGGCTTCGAGTCGAAACATAACTTGAAATACTGGATCCGCCAGCCCTATCTCGGCTTCGGTGTGGATGCACACTCCATGCTGTTTATTGACAACCCAATCGCAACTGCATCGCGTGACGAGCGTGGACGGGAAGGGCGCGACTTTCAGTCGCGCCGAAAAAGTCCTGAAACGACGGGCGGCACGGCTGTAAGCCGTGTTCTTCCTAACGCAATCAGATTCAGCAATCCGGACAATCTTGATTCTTACCTCTCACCATCGTCAGTTCGGCAAACCTCAGTCTCGTCGGAAGCTGCCCTACAAGAGACCTGCTTTCTCGGGTTGCGCCTGACAAAGGGAATTGATCTGAACGCAATCGCTGCTCAATTTGGCAGTGATGCCGTCGAACTGGTTTCCGCGACTGCTGCCGAGTGTGTACAATCCGGCCTTATGGAGCGCGAAGGAAGCTACGTTCGCCTGACCGCAAAGGGTCGCCTGCTGTCGAACGAGGTGTTCGAGAAATTCATAACAGAACCCACACTTTTGTCATCCTGAGGCGGCCCCAGCTGCCTCGTGTCATTCTGCGCTATAATCCTCGCCCGAAAGCGAGGTGAGTCGTGGGCCTCTATTCGCACTATGACGGCGCGCACAACCATCCCGTAAACCGCGCTCTGCACCTGATTGCGATCCCGGTCGGATTTTCGTCGATCATCGTGGTCTGGTTCCACTGGATCATCGGATTGCTGCTGATCCCGACTGCATTCGCGCTGGCGTGGCTCGGCCATCTGATCGAGGGCAATAAGCCCGCGTTCCTGACTAATCCCGTGCACGTATTCGTAGCGCCGGTCTGGATGGCGCGGCGGATATTGGGGCGCAGCAAGGAACCTGAAACTGCCCAGAAGAATGCCTGATCGCCGACACCGTTTCAGATCGGCAGTCCACCCGAAGGCGTCCGTCACCAGCGTAACCAACCGGTCGGTGTGCACATTTCTCGTCCTGACAATGCCTGTGGTGTAATGAATCTTGGAACCGCCTTAACCACAGAGGACCCGGAGAAACACAGAGCAAACTTCTCTGTAGTCTCGGTGCCATCTGTGGTTAAAGATTTTTCTGGGAGAGCCCATTGGATTTCCAGCTCACTGAAGAGCAGCTTCACCTGAAGAGGAGCGTTCGCGAATTCGCCGAGCGCGAGATCGCACCCAACGTCCGCAAGTGGGACGAAGCTGGTGAATTTCCGCTTGCCGCCATTAAGGAGTTGGGTAAGCTCGGCGTCATGGGTGTTGTGTTCCCGCACGGACTTGGTGGCGCAGGCATGGGCTATGTCGAGTATGTAACCGCAATTGAGGAACTCTCGCGCGTGGATGGGTCGGTCGGCATCATCGTCGCCGCGCACACGTCACTTTGTTCGAATCACATTTTCCTCGCCGGCAATGATTGCCAGCAAAAGAAATACATTTCCAAGCTCGCGACTGGCGAATTTATCGGCGCATGGGGACTGACCGAACCTTCCTCCGGTTCCGACGCCGGCAGCGCGCGCATGACCGCGACCCGTAAGGGAAAAAACTGGGTCCTGAACGGCACGAAAACTTTTTGTACCAACGGGCACTATGCTGATGTGCTGGTCGTGGTCGCTGTCACCGATCGCGCCGCCCACACGCACGGATTGTCAGCGTTCATCGTTGAGAAAGGCACGCCCGGGTTTCGTCCTGGCAAGAAAGAAGACAAACTCGGCCTGCGCGCCAGCGACACCGCCGAGCTTATCTTTGAGGATTGTGTTCTTCCCGCCGAAAACCTGCTCGGCATGGAAGGCCAGGGCTTCGTCGATGCCATGCGCGTGCTCGATGGCGGTCGTATCTCAATCGCCGCACTGTCGCTTGGAATGGCCGAAGGCGCTTATGGAGCCGCGCTGAATTATTCCAAGCAGCGCCGCCAATTCGGACGTGCGATCAGCGACTTTCAGGCTATCCAGTGGAAACTGGCCGATATGGCCACGGAAATCGAAGCTGCCAAGCTGCTCACGTTCCGCGCCGCCGCCATGAAAGACGCCGGAATGAAAACTACTCTCGAATCTTCCATGGCCAAGCTCTTCGCCAGCGAAGTTGCCGTCAAGTGCGCCAACGAAGGTGTGCAAATCCACGGCGGCTACGGATTCATCAAGGACTATCCCGCCGAAAAGTTCTACCGCGATGTAAAGCTCTGCACCATCGGCGAAGGCACAAGCGAGATTCAGCGCTTGGTGATTGCCAGGCAGTTGCTAAAGGATTAGCGTTCCTCGTCCTGCAGCTCACATCCCCAACTTCTCTAACGCCTTTCGCCCTCCATCTTTCCTGAGTTACGAGTAGAATCGGACAACTTGTCCCGGAACTTTCTACCAGTCTTTTTCGTTACACTTTGCTGCAGTGCGCGTCTGGCAAACAATTCCGCCTTCCGTTCTCGGCCGCCATGTTCACCAGCGACCCTATGCCGCGCTTGTTCTTTCTGGTTGCTACGAAGAGGCCGGCGACACGGGCCGGCACCGTGTGACCGCTGGCGACATCATTTTTCACGAACCTTTTGAAGCCCACTTGGACCGGATTCCCGGATCAAATGTAGACATCCTCAACCTGCGGTTGCCGGCTGACTATTTACCTGAGTCTCCATTAGCAAAGGTCAGCGATCCGGACGCGATCGTTCGTCTCGCAGAGAAAAGTGAGCACGAAGCAGCCGCCCTGCTCCTGTATTCATCCGAGGTCCACCAACCCGAGTACCGGGACTGGCCTGATGAATTGGCTGCGGCCCTGGTCAGTGATGCTTCCCTGAGCTTGTCATCGTGGAGCGAAGAAACAGGCATCGCCGCATGGACTCTGGCCCGTGGCTTTGCGAAGATCTTCGGAATTTCGCCATCCTCCTTTCGGGCCCGCGCCCGTGTACGCCAGGCCTGGAAGGCTATCCGGACAAGTGGCACACCGCTCTCAGCCATTGCTGCTGAACACGGCTTTGCTGACCAGGCCCACATGTCGCGTGGCATAAAAAGCATGACCGGGCATTGCCCCACAGCCTGGCGCCCCGCCTGCAAATAGATTCAAGACGAGCAGGGCTTCAGGATTTATAAATGCGGACGTGGACTCTCAGCCGCTAAACGCGCCCGCAAGCCCAACCAATGATTATTTCATTGGCAGCGCAACATCGGCATTCTCCATCTCTGACCTGCGGTTAGGCGTCTCGCCAATTCTTGCGACCATCGGTTTAGCGCTCATTGTCATATTGCCAGGCGGCTATGTCACCGTCCTGTTTATGAAGGGCATCGGCATGCAGCGCTCGATGGCTATGCCGTGGCTCGCGCTCCTTGCCAATCACGCGGTAATGCTGTTGATCGCATTAGCACTGATCGCGTGGCTCAGCCGTGGAAAACTTTCCGACTACGGGCTGCAGTGGCCCACGCGGAAGAGTTATGCGATGTCAGCACTGGCTTGGGGAACATTCTTCGGTTTTTTGATGACCGTCGTAGATTATTTCCCGCAGATACTCAAGCACCTTCCGCCGCCGGAAAATCTTTCGCTGGCTCCTTCAAGCATCGGAGCCTGGTTGTTCTTCGAAGCAATTTATGTTGGGCCAACCGAAGAAATCCCATTTCGAGGCCTGCTACAAACGTTTCTCATGCAGCGCACCTCGGGCCGGGTGCGCTTGCTGAAGTACGAAATGCACGTGGCTGGGGTTATTCTGGCAATCCTGTTCGCGCTCGCTCACCTCACCAGTTTCTGGACCGAGAACTTCTGGCTGGCATTAGGCCAGCAGATATATGCTTTCGCGCTTGGCATCCTGTATGCCTACTGGCGCGAAAAATCAGGCAGCCTATGGGCTCCGATTCTCGGCCACAACATGAGCGATGGCGTGGAATACGTCTTGATGTTTCTGATGACGTGGCTGTGGCGATGAGGGTAATGGCACGAGCGAGCGCATTGATTGGTGATTGCGAGTCAGTTCCTAAGCCTTAGCTACTAGCTTTCCAAGTCGCCAGATAAATAGCCCACAGTCGCTCGCGGCAAGGGCGATGAACAATGACGGTGAAGCTACCCTGCACCCATAGAAGCTTGCGATTGAACGGCAATAGTTGGGCGAGGTCTTCTTACCGACGCAGTTTCGAAGGAACCTGAAAACTTGCGACCAAAATGAGAAAGTGTGCGCAGCCAGCAAACCAGAGATCTCAAAGCCGAACAATTGACCGATTACGCATACCGGCTTCTGCAGGGCTCGGAGCCTCTGTCCTTTTGGGCCAAGGCAAAAGTGTATAGACTGGCAGTTTGACTCGCGCGAGACACATCTCTATCGACCTTCTTCGCTCCGGCGATCCGCGTGCCCTTGCCCGTGCCATCTCCACGGTTGAGAACCATGCGCCCGGATGGATCGAACTGCTAAAAGAACTTTTTCCGCACACGGGCAAGGCCTTGACTATCGGCATCACTGGATCGCCCGGGGCGGGCAAGAGCACTCTGGTTGATCAGTTGGCGAAGTTCTACAGAAAGACAAGAAATCCTCATCCAAGGCGCACGGAACTCGCCTTGAATGGGTACGAGAATCATACCGTCGGCATCATCGCCGTCGATCCCACCAGCCCCTACACCGGAGGAGCGATTCTCGGTGACCGCATCCGCATGCAGGACCACTTCTCCGACCCCGGCATTTACATTCGCAGCATGGCCACGCGCGGCTCGCTGGGCGGGCTCGCCCGCGCCACCGCTGACGTTGCGACCGTGCTCGATGCCTCCGGCCGCGACATCGTCATGATCGAAACCGTTGGCGTTGGCCAGGACGAGATCGATGTCGTTCGCGTCACAGACATCACGGTTGTGATTCTCGTCCCTGGCATGGGCGACGATGTGCAAACCATCAAAGCCGGAATTATGGAAATTGCCGATATTTTTGTAATTAATAAGAGCGACCACGAAGGCGCTGAGCGCGTGGAACGGGAAATTCGCGCGCTGCAGTCGTTGGCGGTTCGCCACGACAATTGGACGCCACCGATCGTGAAAACCGTTGCAACTGAAGGACAGGGTGTGAAGGAACTTGCCGAAACGATTGCGAGTTACGAAGCCGTATTGTGCAAAGACAGCGGGCTCCAGCAGCGCCGCACCCGCAATTGGGAGATTCGATTGGTTGAGATGCTGCGCGATGCCATGCTGGAAAAGGCAAGGACGGCGATATCGAATGGCGATCTGTCACGACTGGCCGTTGAGATTGCCGAGCACAAGCGCGACCCGTATTCAATCATCGAGCAGATTACCGCCAAGCTGGAATGAACCGGTTATGTCTGTGGAATAATGATTTTGCTCGCGGCTGATTGCTCGCTGCTCAGAGCTCATGTCGTATTCTCTCGACCATCTCGGGATCGCTGTGAAATCGCTGGCTGCGGCCAAGTCCATTTACGAGAAACTTGGACTGACGATTTCGCAAGAGGAGACCGTCGCGGCTGAAAATGTCCGACTGGTCATGGTTCCCGTCGGCGACACGCGCCTCGAGCTACTTGAGCCTACGTCAAGCGATTCCGTCATCGCCAAGTACATCGAAAAGCGTGGTGAGGGCTTGCACCACATTTGCATGCGTGTCCCCGACCTTGCAGCCGCCGTGCAGAGACTCAAGTCGGAAAATGTGCGCCTGGTAACGGACGAAATTAAGATCGGCGCCGGCGGCCACCGCTATGTTTTTGTTCATCCTTCGAGCACCGGCGGCGTTCTGCTCGAACTGACGGAGTCAAGCCACGAATGAGGCCGAAACACGACATTGAGCAGGAAATCCGCGAAATTGTGAACCGCGAAACCGAAGCATGGAATGCCAAGGACGCGGATCGACTGATAAGCTGCTTCCATCCGGATATGGTTTGGCCGTGGCCCCCGGACAACACCTCGCATGATCCCATGAACTGGGTAATGGTTTTGGGCCGGTATGATCGCGAGCGCTGGAAATCAGTCTGGCAGCAGTTGTTCAATTCGCACGAATTGGTGCATAACAACCGGCAGTTGCTCAGGATTGAGGTCTCAGAGCAAAGTGACGCAGCGTTCGCAGTAGTCGACGTTGATACGTTGTGGCGTGGCCGCAACGGGGAAGATTTTCATTGGAAAGGGCGCTCGTGCAAGGTCTACAGCCGAGTCAACGAAGAATGGAAGATGACCATGCATACCGGGCTGCTCGAATATCCACCGACGCGATAATTTAAGCCCTTCACATGCTCGTTCTCGCCACCGATACCTCGGGCCAATACGGCAGCGTCGCACTCGTGCGATGCGAAGCAGGCACTGCGAGCCCACTTGAACTCGTTCCTTTGCAGGGCGGAACATTTTCCGCACAGTTGATTCCTCAAATCGCTGAACTCCTATCGAAACATAATCTCGGCAAAACTGATATTGACGCCTTCGCTGTCGCCACAGGCCCAGGTTCGTTCACAGGATTGCGCGTGGGTCTCGCGGCGATCAAGGCGCTGGCCGAGATTCTGCAAAAACCTATAGCGCCAGTTTCGCTGCTGGAAGTGATCGCATTTGAAGCTGGCAAAGATGAGCGAGGCTCCGCTATCCTCGCAGCGATGGATGCTGGCCGCAATCAAGCATTCGTCGGCGAATATAAAGTCGGTCCCGAGTTGCCTTCTGAAATCTCTGAGTCCCTGCTAAGCCTTCAGGAACTCGCCGAGGAAATGAGTCATTCACCAACGCCGATCTATACACCCGATGACAATATCGCGCAGGCTCTCAGCTTTCGCGACGGGGATTCCGGCTCGCCCAACGTACGCCTGCTGCGTCGGCCCAATGCGGTTTCCATTGCGCATTTAGGCTGGAAGAAGGTTCAGGCAGGCCAAACCCTTTCGCCGGAAGCGCTGGATGCAACCTATATTCGTCGTGCGGATGCCGAGATCACGAAGCTCAATCGTCTTGCATAACCATCGCGTTTTAAGAGCATGATTCGCGAAGCAACCCCCGAAGATGTCCCAGCGATGCTTGCGCTCGAGAGGGGCTCGCCGTCGGCGGTACACTGGCCGGAGTCGAAGTACCGTCAGATCTTCGACAAAGAAGGACCAGCACGGATTGCACTTATCGTTTCTGCCGAAAGCAACGACTCGCCCGAGATCAATGGATTTGCAGTCGCAGCCGTGGCCGGTGGAGAGTGTGATCTGGAGAATATTGGGGTTGCCGAACAGGCACAAAGAAGAGGGCTAGGAATGTCCCTTATGCAGGCACTGGCCACCGAGGCTCGCGCGCATAACGCTTCGGGCATCTTCCTCGAAGTACGCGAATCAAACGCCGCCGCACGGCGGCTGTATGAGAAGTGCGGATTCGCCATCACCGGGCGACGCCCCTCCTACTACGCTGCCCCAATCGAGGATGCCATCCTGTACGCTCTTTCGCTATGAACTGCCCTGATTCATGTGCAAATAAGCAGCTGAAAATATGTGACTTGGCGGTTAATTTTTGTTGAAAATTCTTCGTTGAACCAGTTCTGATCCTGTGCTAGTTTCTAAAAGCAAACTGACTATCAGGAGGTCTGCAGGATGCTTGCCTCTAGAGACCATCTCCTGGCCACGCACGAAGAATTCCGCAAGCTGGCCCAGGAGCATACGCAGTATGAGCAGCGGCTCTCCTCTCTTACCCACAAGCGTTATCTCACCGACGATGAGAAACTCGAAGAAGTCAGGCTGAAAAAGCTGAAACTGCGGCTCAAAGACCAAATGGAAATGATCGAGCGGCAGTATCGCGAGCACGTGCAGCGCGGCCAAGTCGCCTAAAAAATTTGGCAAATTGAAGGCCGTTAGTCAACGGCAAGGTATAAGTCTATCCATATCAAGGCGCGAGTAGCGCCTTTTGTTGTGTTCGCGAGAACCTGCTTCGCGCTCATTGCCATATAATCTCGATGTATCTCGATGGTTCGAGACGGCTACTACTACGGGTTTGTGATGCTGGTCGCGGCGGTGCTGGTGGGATGGCTCACGAGTCCGGCCTGGGCCATAATTCCGGTGTTGCTGGCCGCATTTTTCCTTTGGTTTTTCCGCGATCCCGAGCGCCGCATACCGACCGATCCTGGCGCTATCGTTTCTCCCGCGGATGGAAAAGTGACCGACGTCTCGATGATCACGGTAGATGGACATCGTGTTCAGCGCATCAGCATTTTCCTGAACGTTTTTGACGTGCACGTGAATCGCTCGCCTGCAGCTGGGGTGATTCGAGCGGCGCATTATCAGAAGGGCAAATTCCTGAATGCCATGAACCCAGCCTGCGCCGAATGCAACGAGCAGAACACGGTCACACTCGAGGGGGAGGGTCACACCATCGTCTTCAAGCAAATCGCCGGGCTGCTCGCGCGCCGCATTGTCTTCAGCAAAAAAATCGGCGATAGCGTGCAACGTGGCGAGCGGGTGGGAATGATCAAATTCGGATCCCGCACCGACGTGTTGCTCGAGCCGTCGGCGGAGATCAAGGCCAAGGTCGGCGACCGAGTCAAGGGCGGCGCAAGCATTCTCGCTTTCTTGAATGCGAAACCTGCGGAACTCATTGGTGCTTCTGCTGCTCGTGCTCAACAAGGAAAAGCTTAATGGAACCAGAAGCCGACGCGCATTCATACCGGCGATCCGACGACCCTTCTGGCCGGCGCATGCGCAAAGGCATGTACATCCTGCCATCGATTTTCACCTCCGCCAACATACTGCTCGGCTTCTATGCAATCCTGCAGGTTATTTTTGGCGCAATTCAGTACGGAATCGCGCAAGCTACGCAAAACCCGGTTCAGGAGGCCTGGCATTTTGACCACGCCGCCAAGGCCATCGGCTTCGCTGTTCTTTTCGATGGCATGGACGGATTCATAGCGCGAATGACGAATACGGCCAGCGATTTCGGCAGAGAACTGGATTCGCTTGCCGATGTCATAACCTTTGGGATCGCCCCTGCATTGCTGGCCTGGGCCTGGGGGTTTCATCACATTTCTGGCGAAATGTCTCGCCAGGACTTAGCCGTCATTCTCGGCCGCTTGGGTACCATCGCCAGCTTCTTGTTTCTCTTGGCCGGCGCGAGCCGCCTGGCTCGGTTCAACATTAGTGTTAATCCGCAACCATCCAACCCCGGACGCCCCGGGCGAAAATATTTTGTTGGCATGCCGATTCCCGCCGGTGCCGGCGTTATTGCGGCAGTCGTACACTTCTCCGGCGGAGATCCTCTGGTTTGGTGGGGAAGCTCGGTGACTTGGCTCATCGTGGTCGTGGTCGCTTCTTACCTGATGGTCAGCACTTGGCGTTTTTATAGTTTCAAAGGGATCAATTTCCGCGCGCGCCAGCCTTTTCGGTTAATTGTTGTACTGGGCGCGATTGCGGCCCTCATCGTGTTCTTTTCACGTCCGGTTCTGTTCGTGATTGCCTTGACCTATATGTTCTCGGGAATTTTCTGGCGCTTGCATTGGATTTTTCGCAGGAAGAAGGATCCTCCGCCCCCGCCTTATACTGAGGCGTCACAGGTTTCATGAATTCCAACCTTAAACCGGGCGGTGTCGCAGGCGTGGAGATTCCGCGCGGTTTCTTTCGTGTCGCGATCGTGGGTGCGGGGACCCTGAAAGGCAAGGAAGTTGCCGAGGTCCTGGAACAGCGCAATTTTCCGTCTTCCGCGGTCAAGTTGCTCGATGACGACGAATCCCTCGGCCAACTTGAAGCGGTCAAGGAAGAGATCACTTTCATCCAGAGCGTGCGCGCGGAGCAGTTCGAGCATGTGGATTTCACTTTCTTCGCCTCCGACGCGGAGTGCACCCGGAGAAACTGGAAGCAGGTACAGCAATCAGGCAGCGCCATAGTAGATCTTTCCTATGCGCTTGAAGATGAACCCGGAGCGGCCCTTCGCGCGCCCTGGGTTGAGCGTCAATTGGGTCAGGTGGCCACGCCGGAGTTACAGCCTGGACCCGCGGTGGTCGCGCATCCGGTCGCGATCGCGTTGGCATTGCTCCTGACCAGGCTTCATTCGGCGCTGCCGCTCATGCGCGCTGTGGCTACGGTGTTCGAACCGGTCTCGGAGCAGGGACAGAAGGGGATGGACGAACTGCACGAGCAAACCGTCAATCTTCTCTCTTTCCAGGATCTGCCAAAGAAAGTCTTTGACGTGCAGGTAGCGTTCAACATGGTGTCGCGCTACGGCGAGCAATCGGCGATTAGCTTGTCGACGGTGCAGGACCGAGTTTCGAAGCACTATCGCAGAATTGTTGGCGCCGCCGCGCCTGTACCTTCCGTATTGACGCTGCAGGCTCCGGTTTTTCACGGGCATGCATTTTCACTGAACCTCCAATTCGAAAGGGCCGCTGATTTGGACCAGATCTCAAAGTTGCTTACTGGTGAACACGTCTCGCTGGTCAGGGGAGCCGAGGAAGCTCCGAGCAACGTTAGCGCTGCGGGACAAGGCGAGATACTGGTCTCAGTGACGCCGGACAACAATGCCGAAAACAGCGCCTGGGTTTGGGCGACTAGCGACAATCTGCGAGTCGCGGCAATAACCGCGGTCGAATGCGCGGAGGAGATGGCGGCCGCCCGGCCACGAGGGCAAATCCAATGAGCTGTCGCGGGATCGCGATTGCTGCTCTCTGTCTTTTAGGCGCCGGATGCGGGTATCACACTGCAGGGCATTCAAACCTGCTGCCTCCTGATCTGCGTACGATCGCGGTTCCGGCGTTCGTGAATCAGACGCAAACTTACAAAATCGAGCAGATGCTCACCGCCGCAGTCGTCCAGGAGTTTACGACTCGTACCAAATACCACATTACTTCCGACGCGCATTCTGCCGATGCTGTGCTTCATGGAACCGTGCTCTCCACCTACACCACTCCGTTGACCTATGACACACAGACTGGCCGCGCCGCCACGGTGCTCGTCATTGTCAGCATGAACGTGGCGCTCGCCGATCGGCAAGGGAGGATGCTTTATCAGAATCCTTCGTATGTTTTTCGCGAGCAGTACCAGATCTCCGAAGACCTGGGCAGCTTCTTCGAGGAAGATTCGCCCGCCTTTCAGCGGCTCTCGCATGACTTCGCGCGCACTCTAGTGTCAAACGTCCTGGAGGCCTTCTGATGCGCGCGTTTGCGCAAGCTGAGCGTTTCGTATCGGAAGTCGAATCGCGAAAGCTGCAGCCCGTCTATGTTTTTGTCGGCGATGAAGCCTTTTTTCGAAAAAAGTGCCGGGAAGCAATTCTGCAACATCTGGTGCCGTCCGATTTGCGCGAATTCAGTATCTTTGAATTTGACCTCTCGGAGACGGACTTGGCTGAAATCCTGGATCGCGCGCGCACCCCTTCGCTGATGGCGCCTTTCCAGGTTTTCTTCGTGCGGGGAGTCAAAGCCCTGTTCGGACGCGGTTCGAACGAGGAGAAGCTGAATGCCATCGAGCAATACGCGAAGGATCCAAACCCGGATGCGGTGTTGATCTTCGTCGCCGACCACATCAGCATTCCTGCGGACGCCCGCCGAATAGATCTTACCGACAAAGAACGCTATGAGCGCATTCGAGAAACCATGGGGCGCTACTCTGCGATCGTGGAACTGGCGCGGGTCGAGGAAGGCGACGCCGTACGCTGGATCCAGGAATACTGCTCGACGCGCGACATCAAAATCGAGCTTGATGCTGCCCGCGAACTGGTGGATTCGCTCGGCGGTGACATGATGATGATTTCGAACGAGCTCGAAAAGCTGATTCTCTACGTCGGAGAAAAGAAGCGGGTCACGCTAGGTGATGTTGAAACCATGGTGCTCGCCGCCAAGCAACGCTCACTGTACGAACTGACCGACGCGATTTCAGCCCGCGAGCGCACCCGGGCGCTGGAAATTCTGGATGCCATCCTTTCTACTGGCGACGGAGACGAGGCCGCCATCGGCCATCTTTATATGCTGGCGAGAACTTTTCGCCAGATGTTGGTGATCCTCGAGCGCAATGTGCGTGACCAGCGGGCACTCTGGGCGGCTCTCTGGCAGGGATTCCGCGTGCCTCCGTTCGCGGCGGAAGACATCATTCGTCAGGCGCGCCGTTATAAATCCAAACGGGAACTTACGCGCGCGATTCGCCTGGTGGGCAAGGCCGATTTGGCGCTGCGTTCCAATCCTCCAAGCAAGCGCCTGGTGCTCGAAAAGTTAGTGATGGATTTGACGGCCGAGCCCAGGCCCGAACCCGAGTGGATGCAGGAAGAACTGGGAGTGTAGTGTTCCGATCAGGCATCCGTCGCGATCATCATTCTATCCAGCGGGTCCTCGGCTTTGTTCCGGGATTTCTCACACCCGGTACGCGAAAACCACACGTTCTGCGCCCAATTGACAGGGGCTCAGTTCTTAGCCTGTCCTGAACAACTGAGCGAAGCGACGGAGTCGAACGGGCCCACTAAGCCCCTCAAGTTGAAAACTCCTGCATAACACCGTATCGTACGAAGGATGCACAAACCGCGGGTTTTTTAGCGGAGCTTACCCCCAAGCTGTGCAGGACTAAGGAGATCGGCAATGGAAAATAAGCCGGCGACGCAGAACATTCAAGATACCTTCCTTAATACGGCGCGCAAGGAGCGGAGCAATATCACCATCTATCTGATGAGCGGTGTCAAATTGACGGGCCGAATCCGTTCATTTGACAAGTATTCTGTTGTCTTGGAGACGAACAACCAGGAGCAGCTCATCTTTAAACATGCAATTTCGACCGTGGCAGTGAGCAAAGGCGTACACGGATTCTCCGACAAGCCGCGGGTCGTGACCGCTCAGGCCACGGCAGAGCCGGCGGAACCTCAGCCAGCTTCGGGAACCGAGGGGTGAGGTTGTCTCTGATTGCGTAGTCGTGAGTCCAGTTTATCGCGGCAACGGCGTTCCGAATTACCGACGGGAATGCGCAAGGAACGCGCGTTTCTGGTTGGGCTGGATTACCGCAAAAAATCGCGCGAAGCGGGCACAGCTCTGACGAACTCGGCTCAAGCTGCAAGGGATTCCGCGGCCAAGTCGCGTCCAGCTGCCGAGCCGCAATTCAGCGCGGAAGAATCGCTTTCCGAACTTCGCGACCTGGCGGTAAGCGCCGGCGCGGAAATCGTTGGCGAGATTCTTCAACACCGCGATCAGCCGGATCCTGCGACCCTGATTGGAAAGGGAAAGCTGGAAGAAATTACCGGCGCTGCCGGCTCCGCGAATGCCGATCTGCTGCTCTTCGACCACGACCTCACAGCCTCGCAACAACGCAACGTCGAGAAGGTAGTGCATGCGCGAGTGATCGACCGCACGCAGCTGATCCTCGACATCTTTGCTACGCATGCCCGCACTCGCGAGGGCCAATTGCAAGTGGAACTGGCGCAGCTTGAGTACATGCTGCCGCGACTGACTGGACGCGGCGCGGAAATGTCTCAGCTGGGCGGCGGCATCGGGACCCGCGGCCCTGGCGAAACGCAGCTCGAAACCGATCGTCGCAAGATTCACCGCCGAATTCGGCACTTACAACAGCAGATCGAGAATGTACGCCGCATTCGGGCACAGCAGCGCCAACGGCGCGAATCCGTTCCGGTCGCCACCGTGGCGCTGGTCGGCTACACCAATGCGGGAAAGTCGACGTTGTTCAATGCGCTGACGAAAGCCACCGTCCTCGAATCGCCGCGTATGTTCGCCACTCTTGATCCCACGCTGCGCTCCATCACTTTGCCTTCGAAACGCAAAGCCCTTTTGTCCGATACCGTGGGGTTTATTCGTAATCTGCCGCACACGCTGGTTTCATCTTTTCGCGCGACTCTGGAAGAGGTCCAGCGGGCAGCTCTGGTTTTGCATGTTTCCGACGCAAACAGCCCGCTTTCCGCGGAACAGGACGCGCAAGTGGACCGCGTGCTCAAGGAACTCGAAGCTGGAAACAAGCCCCGCCTACTGGTGAAAAACAAGATCGATCTGCTCCCGCCCAAGCAGCGCGACAGCCTCCGTGACGATGCGCACACTGTGCACGTTTCTGCCATAAAAGGAATTGGCCTGAGCACGTTGCTGGATCGCATCGATCAGTCGCTTTCAGAGGACGCCACCAGCCGCGTTCGTCTGCGCGTTCCTCAGAAAGAAGGCAAGGCTCTCGCAATGTTAGAAGCACGATCACGGATTTATTCGCGGCAATATGTCGACGGCGCGGTCGAACTGGAAGCTGAAGTCCCTGAATCAGTGGCAAGAAGACTTGCTGCGTGGGTTGTCTCCTGACTGGTTATCGCTCTTCCTGCTTGGTATCCGAACTGATCTAATTCGCGGTGTCACGAGCCTGCTATGAGCCCGCGCTTTGCGTGTCCTTGATCTTGTCTGGCAGAATGAACCGGCTTCTCCTCGTCATCTTGCCGGAGGACATGCATGATCGAATCGCCTTCTTTGAAGTATGTGCTTGCCACGTTTTTTGCAGTGCTAGGGGTGGCGGTTTGTTCCGCTCAGGATGCTGCGGCGCCGATGATAACTCTACTCGTGGACGAAAGCCAGGCCGCGCGGAAATTGGCGTTCGTGCACGAGGAGATACGGGTCCAGCCCGGTGAACTTGTTCTGGCGTATCCACTCTGGATTCCGGGTGAGCATGGCCCCACCGGCCCCGTGCAACAATTCGCAAATTTGCGGGTTCGCGCCGGCAACACGGCCCTGCCCTGGACCCGAGATCCAATCGAAATCGCGACGATTCACGTTGATGTTCCTGCAAACACCCATTCAATCAGCGTAGATTTCGAAACGCTGATGGAGAACACAGTCTCCGATCACCAGCTGCTGCTCGCCTGGAACACCGTCGTGTTGTATCCGCGAGGAATCGACAAGACCGAGTTGATGATTCAACCTTCGGTTTTCCTTCCGCCGAGCTGGAAACAAGCCAGTTCACTGCAACTCACCGGGCAGTCTGGCGAGCGCGTAAGCTTCGCGCCGATTTCTCTCGAGCGCTTGATCGATTCGCCGGTGCTTGCCGGAGACTTTCTGCGGATCATTCCCCTCTCCTCGAGTTGGCCGGCGGAGCTCGATGTAACCGGCGACAGCCAGGCCGCCATTGACAAAGTTGATGATGTGCACGCGGTTGACATTTTTACCAGACTTATCGACCAGGACCGCGCAATGTTCGGCTACCGGCATTGGCCGAAAATGCACATCCTTGTCTCACAAAGCGAGGCGCGCCCTTACGATGGACTTGAGCATGAAGATTCTCCCTACAATGCGATCGAGGATGCCGGACTTTCAAAAAAAATGAATTGAAAAAAATGGGCTTTCCGCTGCTCGCACATGAGCAATCCCACTCCTGGTGCGGAAAATACCGGCGTCCGGCAGAGCTCTATTCAAAGGCGGATTATCAGGGTCCGGAGCAGACCTCGTTGCTCTGGGTTTATGAGGGTCTGAACGAGTACATCGGAATGCTGCTTGCCACTCGCGCCGGTTTTAACGATCAGGCCTACATGCGCGATTATCTGGGATGGACCGCTTCGGATCTTGCCCATCGGACTGCTCGTGCTACTGTTCCTTTGGTTGACACAGCAACCGAGGACTGGGTGCTGCGAAACCAGATGGGAGACTGGTCAGAGCTGCGGCGCGGACAGGATTATTACGATGAGGGAGCTCTGATATGGCTCCGCGTCGACGTCCTCATTCGCGAGCAAACCCATGGGCGCAACTCGCTGGATGACTTTTTGCGCGCTTTCCTGGGACAGCGCGATAGCGGGCCTATCGTTGCTCCTTACACCCGCAAGGACGTCGAGGATGCGCTCTCTGCCGTCACGCCGTACGACTGGCACAATTTCATTGAGACTCGCGTTTACCAGGTGAACAGCAAGCCTCCAACTGATGGGCTTGAGGCTGCAGGATGGCGCCTTACTTACAACGCGATCCCCAATGATGAATATTTTTGGTCCAACTTGGTTCCAATTAATGTTTTCGCCACGTACTCGCTCGGCTTCGACATTCAAAAGGATGGTTCGATAGTTGACGTTTTACCGGGGTCTCCCGCTTACCAAGCCGGTTTAGGTCCGCACATGACCGTTATCGCAGTCGATGGACGCGCCTATTCTCCCGAGGTCCTGAACGAATCCATTGCCCATCCGCGAAATGGCAAAATCACCCTGATTGTTCGCAATTTCGATTCAGTCGAGACTCGCGAAATTAAATATGACGGGGGCGTCCGCCACCCGCATCTGGAGGGGATTCCCAATACTCATGATTATCTGACTGAGATTCTTTCGCCGCGGTAATGGCGGTGAGCAGTGAGCTTTGAGCAGTGAGCCTCTGAGTTCCGGGCAACTACGCGGCTGTGATTGCTCACGACTCACAGCTCACGGCTCGTGGCACTGAATCACTGCCCGCTCGAAGTTAGTAGCTCGAGATGAAGCCGGAATCTGGTGAACATCGAAAACCACGTGATAACCATGCGAATCAAGACAAAAATGCGTGCCGGGCTGAAATTTAAATGGGCCAGCGACCAAGAAGCGGTGACTTTCCTTGGCTACCGGCCCATTCGATCCTGAAGTGGATCGGAGGTGATATCTATATGCTAGACCCCTTCCCACGGAAGTCAAGCGAGAATTCAAAGCTGAAATCAGCCCTGAGTTCCACATTCGAAGCTTCCGGAGAACTCGCCTGCTTAGCGCTGCATCGAAAGCAGTTAAGGTCACTTAAGTAATACGTTCTTCTGCCTATTGTGCACACGGCAACCATGTGCCACTCTGGTTCCATCCCAGATACAGAACCACCCAGGGAATCAAAAATATGGAATTGAAGAGCATCACTCCCCCATCGTTTGCGCCGAATTTGCCCGTGCCTCCGCCTGCCCCAGATACCGAACTTTGGGAGCCGCCATTCGAACGCTGGATGCGGCTGGCTGACGATTTGTTGAGAGAGTGGCCCAGCAGCAGTGTTCCGCCGGACACCTGTAGCCTGTACTGATCTGTCCATCAATTCGTATGCCGGAGCTTGTCTCCGGCCCACTCCGCCTTTGCTTGCAGCATGTCTCCGCGAACGTGCAGCTTAGTCGAGGCGGAATCGAAATAAGCGAGCACCCGCGATTACCACCGTAATCCTCGGCAAGCTCTGTTACACAACTATTACAACCAGCCATCGAAGCCTCCTGCTAACTTAAACATCGAAACCTAAAGAGGCTGAAAAATGCAGATCGAGGGGCTCGAGCGTTCGCGGCAGGACGATCAAATCAATTGGATAACCGCAGGTTTCATGTTAGCCCTACACGCGGGCGCGGTTGCGGCAATTTTCTTTTTTACCTGGAAAGCATTGCTGGCTGCGGCGGTACTTTGGTGGATCTCGGGCAGCCTGGGAATCGGGATGGGCTATCATCGTTTGCTCACTCATCGTGGATACAAAACTCCAAGGTGGGTTGAGTACTTCCTGACCGTTTGCGGAACTTTGGCGCTCGAAGGCGGACCGATCTTCTGGGTGGCCACTCACCGGATTCATCACCAGTTTTCAGACAAAGACGGCGATCCTCACACCCCGCTCGATGGCAAGTGGTGGGCGCACATGGGATGGATTCTGATGGGCAAGAGCCTTCATCAGGACACGAAGACCCTTTCGCGCTACGTTCCCGACCTCGCGAAATCCAAGTTTCACGTCTGGTTGACAAAATACCACTATCTTCCGGCAGTTACGGTGCTCATTGCGTTGTATGCGATCGGCGGCCTGCCGCTCCTGCTGGTTGCCGGGTTCCTGCGGACTGTTGTTGGACTTCACTGCACCTGGCTGGTAAATTCGGCGACGCACACCTGGGGATCGCGCCGTTTCGTAACTCGCGACCAGTCCACAAACAACTTCTGGGTAGCAATGATCACCTTTGGCGAGGGCTGGCACAACAATCATCACGCGCACCCGGTTTCTGCCCGCCATGGGTTGAGGTGGTACGAGTTCGACATCAACTGGTACGGGATTTGGGCGTTAAAGAAACTCGGCCTTGCTCGACACGTCTACCGGGTCAAGCTGTCTGAACTGCGCGAAGACGAAGCTAAGAAGCTTGCCGCAGCCCGCCCCGAGCTGGTTTCGGTATAGCCAGGAACTGAATCAGGCGAAAGCCCGCGTGCAACTCTGACCATTGCCACAAGCAACTTTGCCCGGCGCATAACTGCAATTCACCCGATAAAACGCAAGCCATCCACCATGCGAGTCCGCGAAGCTGCCATGGCGGGAAGCATGGAACTGACAACCCAGCCAACGCAGCCAGGGGCCCACACGATCGCGCTTTTCTCACTCCTACTTAACCGACTCGACTTCCCGCGCCATGGCGCCCGCGAGCATAAGAAGAGCACCGCAATACATCAGTGTATCGGCCATGTAATTGAAACCTTCAAAGCTAGTGTGTTCCACGACTGCAATAGGCACGTAGACGACCAACACCACGAAAAGTACGGTCAATCCCAGCCAGGTCGCGGCGGCGCGGGTTTGCTTGCCAATAAGCAACAGGGGGGCTGCCACCAGGTAGACCGCTGCAACCAGGTAGGTCCATACGGCGTGTCCAAAGAGCCACTGAGGAGTCACCATTGCCAGTGGAACGCCGGGAATGTGATCGCCGTGCATGAATTGCTCGAAACAGTAATACAGCACGGGAATGGCGATAAAGTATCGCGCAATCGTCGCAAACATGGACGTACCCCGCTGGCGCCACTTCTCACCGAGGCTGGCTGCCAGCGCCAGGGCGCCGCCGCTGAAGGACAATTCGCGCAGCGCTAGTGCCGCCGCAAATCGGTCTCGCGGATTTTGTACCCAGCCGGGAACATCCATCAGCACGACGAAAAGGAAAAACGTCAGCGCGAGCAAACTCGCCGCGAGGCGCGCCTGAATCTTTGTTACCAGGCTGAGCGGGCCTACGATAAAGCAAGCGCCTACGAAGTACGCCCAAAACACATGCCACGGAATCCACGCCGGTATGATCGACGCAATGTCCTTCGTCAGCGTGAAATGTTCGGTGCCGAAGCCTGCGAGCGGGGCTGCATAGAAGATCGGTCCGAAAAGAATCAGCTTGTCGAATCTCCGCGCCTCCTGCCAGTAGCCGCGAAGAAAAATCGTAAACAGCCCGGCCGCAAAAACGACTCCGAAGGAAAAATATGACCAAATTACTTGGGTTGGAACCGCAATGAGGGCCATGATGGCCCACGAATTCAACGAACCGCTCACCCCAATTCCTTTCCGTACCCGCTGTGGAAAGTCGGCAGGTCGCGAAATTGTACTATTCTTCGCGCGCTGAGGATTGCGGGTGCGAGATCGCTTTACTCAAAAATTGAGCGCGCCACAATCTGACCTCAATACGGCTTGGAAGCGCGCTCGGCTGAGCCTTCCGCTAGAATTCTCCTATGCGCGTTTCCCGGCGCGGCAAAATCATCTTCTTCCTCACGCTTGGCGTACTCCTCGCCGCAGCCTCCGTAGCGGTGGGGTTTGGATGGATCATTCTCAACTGGCAGCAGGAAGTTAAGGTTTTCCTCGGCATCATTTTCTTTGGCGCAGTTGTGACCGGGCTGGTCTTGAACACCAGTTTCCTCATCCGCGAAATCCGCCGCAATGAGCAGCACGATAGCTTCATCAATGCGGTAACTCACGAGCTGAAGACGCCGATCGCATCCATCCGGCTCTACCTGCAAACCCTGCAGCGGCGGGAGATTGAAGAACCGCAGCGGCGCGAGTTCTACCAACTCATGCTGGAAGACACCAATCGCCTGATGAACACTGTCGAGCAGGTGCTCAGGGCCAGCAAAGGAGGCGCCCGCCGGGGAGAGCAGGTCAACGTCGATTTCGCCGCCTTGGTCGAAGAATGCGTGACCCGGGCGCGGACAAGTTATCACTTGCAGCCGGAAGCGCTTCGTTATCATTCAGACCTGAATGCCGCCGGATCAGAGGTCAAAGGTGATCCTGAAGATCTGCGGACTGCAGTTTCAAACATTTTAGATAACGCGATCAAGTACTCTGCGAACAATGTGGATATTTCGGTACAGCTCAATATCGAACAGGAACGACGGCTGGTTTTGCGGGTGCAAGATCGCGGCGTTGGCATTCCTCCTGCTGAGCTGAAGAGCATCTTCAAGCGCTTTTATCGTGTTCGCGGGCGCGCTCTTGCCCAAATAAGAGGCACCGGCCTCGGTTTGTTCCTGGTTCGCACCATTGCCAAGCGCCACGGCGGCCGAGTATCTGCCGAAAGTTTCGGAGAAGGCAGCGGTGCGACCTTCATCTTCGAATTGCCGCGGAGAGTTTCGTGAGCCGGATTTTGATCGTGGAAGACGAGGCGCACATTGCCGATGGCTTGCGATTCAACTTGCAGGCCGAGGGACATACTGCGCAGATAGCCGTCGATGGCGAAACGGCTCTCGATTTTTTACTCAAAAAGCGCGAGAGATTCGACGCCATGGTGCTGGATGTGATGCTTCCCGGCAAGGATGGCTTTGCTGTGGCTAATGAGCTGCGGGAGGCCAGGAACTACATTCCGATTCTGATGCTCACCGCGCGGGGGCGGCCCCAAGACGTCTTGAAAGGTTTCGCCTCTGGCGCCGACGATTATCTCGCCAAGCCGTTCGAACTTCCCATCCTGCTGGCGCGGGTACAAAGCCTGCTGCGGCGAAGGGAGTGGATGCACCATGCGGCGCCGCAACGGAAGTCTGAGTTCAAGCCGCCAGAAGTTGGCGACCAGTCAGGAGACGAATTCGGCGTTTTTTCTTTTAACGGACGAACCATTGACTTCGGCAATCTCGAAATCCGTGCCAATGGAAACACGACTCATCTCACCGTGATGGAATCTGAGTTACTACGTCACCTGGTTCGAAACCGCGGACGCGTGGTGTCGCGCAAATCCATCCTCGAAGAAGTCTGGGGTTTGCGGGAAGATACGGACACCCGTGCGATCGATAATTTTATCGTTCGCCTGCGCCGCTATTTGGAAGATGATCCATCCCGCCCGAAGCACTTGCAAACCGTTCGTGGCATCGGCTACCGCTTCACTGCGGAAGGACGATAACAGAACGAAGGACCTTTACTGAAGCTTGTTATAATCTACATTGGCGCGCCGAAACGTGCGCCCATTTCGCCCGTAATGGCGCTATCGTCTAGGGGTTAGGACGGAAGATTCTCAATCTTCAAACCCGGGTTCGATTCCCGGTAGCGCTACCAGATCATGTGATTAGCTCGAAATTCTCCACCCTAGCGGCATTTAGAGCATTTCTGTTTTATTCTCCATAACCTGCGCGGCCGGGCACAAGACCTCTCATGCCCGTGTGTCATGAAAGCAAGTGACATCTTTGCTACTTAACACCCCTATTCAAATGCTAGTTCCTTCTGGAGTTGCTCTAGTGGAATGTTCTTGGTTTCGGGGACCATTGTCCTCACCCACAACAGCTGCAGGCACATCATGCCGGCAAAGAATAAAAAGACAAACCCGGGCGGCAGAGATGAGACCATCTTAGGGAAGAAGGTGGTGAGCAGGGCGGCAAAGATCCAATGGGTGAAGCTGCCAAGGCTTTGTCCTTCCGCGCGATGGCTGTTGGGAAAAATTTCTGAAATGAAGACCCAGATCACTGCCCCTTGCCCGATCGCGTGAGCGGCAATAAAAGCGAACACGCTAATGGGAATAATTGAGTAATGGGCTCGGAAAAATCCCCATGCAACCGAGCCGAGAGAAGCAATGTAACCGAAGGAACCAACGTATAGAAGCGTGCGGCGTCCCAGTCGGTCAATGAGCCAAAGACCAACAAACGTAAATACGAGATTGGTGATTCCAATTCCGATCGATTGTAGAAGCGCAGCTTTGGCAGCCAGACCCGTCAGCTGAAAGATTCGCGGCGCAAAATACAGGATTGCATTGATACCTGACATCTGATTGAAGAACGCGATCAGTATCGCGAGCATAATGGGTTTGCGAAGTTGACGGGTCCAAAAACGCCCGGATGATGCTGTCGCTCTTGAGGCAGCGTCGATCTCGTCAGCTTCCGCGGAAATGTCCGAGGCCGAAGCTTTGGGCTGGATCCGTTGGAGTACTTGCAATCCTGCTTGGCGGTCGCCCTTCTTGCTTAACAGCCAGCGCGGGCTCTCGGGAAGAGCAAAGCAAGAGAGAACATAGAAAAGTGACGGAAACGCAGCTACGCCCAGCATCCAGCGCCAGGCATTCTCGCCGATCCCTGCTAGTAGCGCATTCGAAACGAACGCGATCAGAATGCCAAGGACAATGTTGAACTGGAACATCCCACCCAGGCGGCCTCGGTTTTCTGGTGGTGCAATCTCTGCGATATACATCGGCGCAACTACGGTTGAGACGCCAATTCCTATACCGCCGATAAAGCGTGCCAGCGTGAAAACAGCAACATTTCGGGCCAGGGCCGAGCCTACCGCGCCGATGATATAGAGCAAGCCGATGAATAGCAGCGTAACTTTTCGTCCGAAATGGTCCGCCGGCCAGCCTCCAAGTAAGGAGCCGACAACAGTGCCGTAGAGGGCAGACGCAATTGCAAAACCATGCCAGCCCGGACTTAATCCCCAGAGCGATTGGATCGTTTTCTCCGCCCCAGAGATGACCACTGTATCGAAGCCAAATAAGAAACCGGCCAGGGCTGCAGTCAACGACCAAAAAAAGATGCGGGCATTGATGTTCTTACTGCCCGGATCGGACGCTTGTCGCAAAGATTTTTGTGTTGAGGAACTCATTGCGGAAGTCTCCTTTTGCGGACGGCCGTTCCAAAGACATGATTTGTCACCGGACAACTGCAGACACTACCCCAACGTACTTGTCCGCCCCGCCGTAATACAAAAGCCATCGAGTGCTGTCGGGCACCAATCCTTCGACAAAGACAACATTTGGGACTTGCCCAACCTTCTCCCATTCGTGTACTGGTTCGAAAATCGGTTTTCGGGCACGGGCAATTACCTTGCTTGGATCACTTTTATCGAACAGCGCCCAGCCGGTTCGATAAACGTTGTTGTCGTCGGCGCCGTTGTAAATCAGAAGAATGCCGTCCTTTGTGATAACAGGCGCGGGACCGGGCTCTACTACTTGCGAGTCGAACATCTTGGGGCGGCTGGCCAGAACGGGATGATCGAGCGCATCCGTCCAGTGAAGCAGGTCGTCAGAGGTGGCAATCCCCATCTGGGCCATCTGCTTTGGCGCATCGCCCAGATAGTACATCCAATACTTGCCATTAACCTTTTGGGGAATAATGGCACCGGATTTGGTCCAACCCACATTCCATTTCCCTTTGTATGCCGGCAGGATGACTCCCTCACGATTCCAATGAATGAGATCGGTGGAGGTCGCCATACAGAGCTGCGCGTCGCCGTGGAGGGGCCCGGTCGCGTGCACAACGGTTCCGCCCTGATTGTTGTAGCCGGTGTAGGTGAGATAAAAGGTATTTCCGATTTTTACCAGGCGCGGGTCTTCAACCCCGCCGCCCCTTTCGTAGGGAGCCTCAGCCTGCATGACGGGTTGAGGACGTCTTGTGAAATGGATTCCGTCGTCGCTTGTCGCGTAGCCTAACGATGACGTGCCGTGGTGATCTTGCGCGCGATACAGCATTACAAATCTTCTCTCAGACTTCACAACGGCTGGATTAAATGTACCCGCGGATTCAAAGCCATCTCCTTGGGGGACAATAATCGGGGTTTGGGAAATCCGGCTCCAACTTCCGAACGGAACTCTGATTTGTGTCGTGCTCCCAATGCAGACAAGAGCCAGGAAAGTGGCAACGAGAATTCGGCCTCCCGGACGAACAAAATTGCTTCTCATGAAATACCCTCCCGGGGTTGCACGTCTGCGAAGCTGGCGGTTAAGCCGTCTGTGAAAGCATTGCAATCAAAACTCTGCGGCCAGACGCAGGATTCCTTTTGCCGGCAGAAATATGGGAAGAGAAATGTTGTGCGGACGAATGGCCCCGACCATGGCATGTGAGCAACAGCGCCTCAAGCAGCCTTCGGCTAAATGTGATCAACGCACCCGGTTCGTTTGTTGGCTTCATGCTACGCAATGTAATAGTTAACCACGAAGAAAGCCCATGAGGTGACCAAACCGCAACTTTTGGATAGCGGAAGCCCGGTCAAACGAAGCCCCTACAGGGAAGCGCACCGCCGGCTGTTTCTTACAACTTTCGGGGAATTGACCGTTCAAGGGAACATAGGTACCTTTCTTAGGCCATATCAGCACCACGCGCCACCACAGCAAGCCTCGCAACCGCGAAATTTATAGAAACAAAGAGGAGATTTGTCATGACACACAGCTGGTCCTCCCTAGCCACCAGAGTCCTGGCGATTGGCGCCGTTCTAGTGTTCGCAGCACTGATGTACAACTCGAAAACCGTACGCGCCCGTGATGATGATGGTGACCAGAATGTCGAATCGCGCATTCAAATTGGTTTCGAGGTCGCCCCGGTGCCATTGAACTTACAAGGAAAGAACCGGGCATTAGTGGGATTAGGAAGTTATATTGTGAATGTCACTGGTGATTGCAATGGCTGCCACTCCCACGGTCCGAAGACGGAATTTGCCGCGGGAGGCAATCCCTATTTCCGTATGCCCCCATTTACCGGGACGAAAGAAGTAAACATTTCTACTTATTTGGGCGGAGGGCGGGATTTTGGCCCAGTCGGCTCCGTTCCCCATCTCTATTCGCGCAACTTGACGCCGGACAAGACGGGACTGCCCGAAGGCGGACGCACCTTCGATCAGTTTGTCGAGATCATGAGGACCGGGATCGATCTTGATAACGTACACCCGAATTGCACCGCGCCTGGGGTGCCGGCCAATTGTTTCGAGCCTCCCTTCAATGGAAGCCTTCTCCAAGTCATGCGCTGGCCATCGTTCCAGAACATGACGGACCACGACTTGCGAGCAATCTACGAGTACTTGAGCGCGGTTCCTTGCAACCCCGGTCCGGTGATTGCAGGTGCAGACTATCTGCAGAATACGTGCCCATAGACGCAGCTCGAGCTGCCGTCGCTCACTTCGTCTCGATCTAAGTTGGTGCCACAGCCAACCGGCAGCATTGCGCTAGCGATCATTGCGCGTGTTGCTTTTGGCGCTTTCCCTGAGGCCTGAGACTTCGCCGCGGAGAGCCGTGACCGAGGCTTTGGGGAGAGTGAACACGGTTTGTGCAGAAGCGTCGATTGACGAGACTACCGGCGGCAGGTTCGGATCGGCGTGCGCGGTGGCGTCGGCGCCGTGCCAAACATATTGTTCGCTGCCAAACGTGACCATGCGAACTGCGCCGGAGAAATGTCCTGTCCCGCCACTGCTTTCAAAGGCGATACGAACCGGATGGGCATTCTCCCTATCCTTGTTGATAAGCAGCAAGGCCCAATGGCCGTCTGGACGCCGCACGGCGTAGCTGGTGACCAGAGCATTTCCGGCAGAGTCTTCGATTCCGATATCAACGGAATAGAGATGGTGCGTGCCAGTTCGATGCGTCACCCATTCGCCATTGATCATTTGACTGGCGTAGTAGAAAGCGGTGTAGCCATTGACCTTTGCATCGTGGTCCCAAAGCGCGTTGCCCCAGATTGCCCAGCCTTGGCAGCCATGCTCGATGCCGCTGGGTTCGATGGGCGAATGAATGTAGAGCGCTCCACCCTCGGCGAAGAAGCTGCCGACGTTATCCGCAAGCCACAGGGCCGAAAAAATATCGGACATGTAAACCGAAAGCGAGCCGCTGAGATTGCTTTCGGTGTTCATGAGCGGAATTGAAGCCGGCAATCCGTCATCGCGAAAGGCCTGCAGAGTCTTGCGGGTGAGCTCGCGGTTGCGGTACAAATCCTCCCACTTCATGCTGCAGGCGTCGTAGGGATAAATTTCAAAAGAGACGAACGTCAGGTCGGCTTCACGTTGGTGCGATTTCAGGTACTCGTAAAAGCGGCCGAACCAGGACTTGTTTCCGCGCGCATCGGGCCAGACCGAAGCATCCTGGTTAATGCCCTGGAACACGGGCCGGCCCAACTTGAGCGTCGGATCGACCTTGTGAATTGCGTCCGCAAATTGAATATAGAGCGTGCCGTAGTCCTCGGGCATGTAGTATTGCCCGTCAGCTTCTTCGTCCATTTCGACCCAGCTGATGGGATAGCCGCGTTTTTTCAGATAAGAGACCATAGCGGCCGCGTCTTCGGGAACGCTGTAAATCAGAGGAACGGTGATCAACGCAGGCAGGCCGTTGGTGATGCCGCTGGTGAAGAAGAGGTCCCAGCCGGTCTGGTCTCCGCGGGGACTCAGGTCTTCGGCGGCGTGCCATGGGTCTGTAGAAGAGCAATAGGTAGCGGTCTGTTGGCGGCCGTCCGGCGCGTGTTTCACAAAATCCGCAAATTTACCATCAGCCTCCCATCTGCCCACGTAGACTTCATATATTGCATATCCCACTCGGTGACGCACGTCGTCGGTACCATGCGGCCCAGGCTGATTCGACGATTGCGTCATCACGACGCGAACCCAACGGGTTGAGATCAGATTGTCCGAAAGCTTTAGAGTTGCGGTTCCACCTTTGCCATCGCGAACGACACCCTTGGGAAAACGGACCCAGTTACCCATGGCCTGATTGGCGATAGGAAGGTATTCGCCGCCCTGGCCGGTAGCGTCCATGGCCGGCTCTTCCCAATTCATGGGATCGGCCCCACCCAATACTGCACTTCGTACTCGCGGGCGCTCGGTTCGCACCAGTCGATGCGGATCGCGTTCACGTCGTAGTATTCGCCGAGATCAACGATGATCCATTGCGGATGCAAAGAGTCGTCTTCGTGGGTGAACGCTTTCGCCAGGTAGGGATTGCTCTTCCAGAAAGTTTTGGGATCGCCGTCAGTAAGGCGAGAATACCCGCGATCAGTGCCGCCATTGTGCGTGCAGCCGCGGTGAGGAAGGCTGTAGCCAAATGAATCGCGAATGGGTGCACCCAGTTCCGAGCTGCCCACGAAGTATCCGCGCTGGTTGGCTTCGTCGGTCCACTGGCCGTTGGGATTCCAGTGCCAATAGTCGATGGTTTCCGGAGTATGCAGGCGATAGCTGATCGGTCCCCAGCCCGCCGACAGGCAGACTTTGACGCTTTCGGGCGTATAGATTTTGTTGATCGATTCTCGGGACTGAATGTCCATCGACGTCGCGAGGCTTTGATCCGGATCGAAGGAGTTGAGGACTTGAGCTGCGTGTACCTGCACGAGTGCGGCAGCTGTTGCAGGCGAGGTTACATTTTGATCAGAGGCAAGGACTGCGCCGGCCAGAGGGTGAACCATCGTCGACGCGGCCGCGCCGGCGGTTACCCCGAGAAAAGTACGCCGCGAGGTAGCCATGGGATGCTCCTGTCGCCAAGGTGACGAAGTTTCAATCTCGTGCCAATAGATGCACTACTTCAATCTTGATGAACTTCTCGAGCTACCTCTTATCTCACACCTGTTGTCGCGCTTCGCCTAGCGTGACTTCGACGTCCATCTTGCGTTTGCCGCGATAAATGGTGACTTTGACGCTATCGCCGGCGCGATGATTGTTCATGATGCGGGAAAGCTCCTGCTGGTCCTGAACATCCTGTCCGTCGATGGCGACGATCAGGTCGCCGCCCACCATGATTGGCTCGTTGTAAAGATAAGCGCGCTCCATGCCGCCTTTGAGGCCTGCGCGATCGGCCGCTCCGCCCGGCACCACTCGGATGATCAGCAGACCATAATCCGCTGCCAGGCCGAGGTCATCGGCAATATCCGGGCTGATCGGGAGCGTCACGACGCCAAGCGCTGGGCGGCGCACCCTGCCCAACGTGAGTAAATCGTTCAGCACTGCTTTCGCGGTATTGATGGGAATCGCAAAACCGATGCCTGCGTTCTGGCCCACGCTGGAAGCGATCATGGTGTTGATGCCGATGACCTCGCCGTGCCAGTTGAGCAGCGGCCCACCGGAATTTCCCGGATTGATGGCGGCATCGGTCTGGATGGCTTCGTCAATGGTCATGCCATCCGGTTCCTGCACCGAGCGGATCGAGCTCACAATTCCGCTGGTCAGCGTGCCGGACAAGCCAAACGGATTGCCGATGGCATAAACTTTCTGGCCGACCTGGAGGTTTCTCGAGTCGCCGAGGACCATTGGGTTCAGATCGGGAGCCTTCACCTGAATGATTGCGAGATCGTGCGACCGGTCGGTGCCGACGACCGTGGCCCGATATTTCTTGCGATTGTGCAGGGTGACCTCAACCTGCCGGGCATCGGCAATCACGTGGTAGTTCGTGAGGATGTGCCCGTCGCGATCAATGATGAAACCCGAGCCTTGCCCTTCCTGCGGCACGAGGCCGTAAAAAAAATCAAATGCCACTGCTTTGGAGGTCACATTGACCACGGAACTGATGTTCTTGCGGTATACGGAAATGTTGTTCTGCTCTTCTGAATCGAGCGATTCGCCGCTGGCTGCCTCCGTGATCTCAACCTTTCCGGCAGGGGCGCTCACCGTGCGTAAAGTTCCCGAGCGATAGGTGGTGTAATAAAAAAAGAAACCGACCAGCAGAACCGCGATGGCAATCGGTCGAAGTGTCCTCATCTTTGAATGTATTCCATCATGATTTCGTAAGAAGAGCGAAAGCTTATTTTACTGTGCTTCGTTACTCGCTGCGAAGAAGCGAGGCTCGTGCTCCTAACCCGCTCTTATTTGACAATTTAAGCCATGAACTCTACGGTAAACGGTTTGAATCCTGAACCCTCGTGCAAATGGAAAGTCGCGGTGGTACTGGCGTTGCTTACGCTGGTAGCACTGGCCGTTCACGGTTATCACCCTTACGCCGAGGATGCAGAGATTTACCTGCCCGGAGTGGAGAAGATCCTGCACCCGAATCTTTTCCCCGTGGGAACGGAATTCTTCGAGTCGCACGCCAGCCTTACACTGTTCCCGCATCTGATTGCGGCATCCGTGCGGATCACGCACCTGCCATTTGATTACGCACTGTTCGCCTGGCAAGTTGCGGCGATTTTTCTGCTACTGCTTGCGGTCTGGAGCCTAAGCGGCCTTTGCTTTAATTCGGCCGTTGCGCGATGGGGGGCAGTCGCCTTTATGGCAGCACTGTTGACGCTCCCCGTAGCCGGGACGGCGCTGTACGTCATGGATCAATACCTCAATCCCCGGAACCTGGCCGCCTTTTCGGGCCTGTTTGCAGTTTCCCGAATTTTGGAAAGGCGCTACGTGCCCGCGGCCTTATGGATCGCATTCGCCGCCGCGTGTCATCCTCTGATGGCTGCGTTTGCATTTTCCTTCTGCGTACTGCTGGTCATATTTGAAAAGTACGAGGAGCAGGTTCCGGTGTTCGCGCTGGTATTCCCGCTGGCAGAGTTGTTTGCGCCATCCTCGCCCGCCTATCACGAAGCTATCCGCTTTCACGGCTTTCACTACATCACCAATTGGCAGTGGTACGAGTGGGTGGGAATTCTGGCTCCGGTGCCGATTTTCTGGTGGATGGCGCGAGTCGCGGAACCGCGCGATTTGCGCAATCTCGCGCGGATCTGTCGGGCTCTGATGCTCTATGACCTCGTGTACTTTGCCGCCGCATTAGTCGTTGATATCCCGAAACAATTTGAAGTCTTAGCTCGCATTCAGCCGCTGCGCAGCCTGCATTTGCTGTACATGATTTTGATTGTGATCGGCGGCGGCTTTTTGGCGGAATACGTTCTGAAAGATCGCGTCTGGCGCTGGATTGTCTTGTTCGTGCCGTTGTGCTTCGGCATGTTTTTCGCGCAGAGAGTGCTGTTTCCGGGCAGTGCTCACATTGAATGGCCGTGGGCCAAGCCGAGAAACGAATGGGGGCGGGCGTTTCTCTGGATTCGGCAAAACACCCCGGCGAATGCGGTCTTCGCGGTTAATCCCGAGTACCTCACAATTGCCGGCGAAGATACGATTGGTTTCCGCGCCATCGCCGAGCGCAGCCGTCTTGCGGATGCCCACAAAGATAGCGGCGCGGTTTCAATGTTCCCTCCGCTGGCTGAAGAATGGTGGGAGCAATATCAAGCACAGAAAAACTGGGATCAATTTACGAAAGCAGATTTCCTGAGGCTCGGCGAGCAATATCACGCGACCTGGGCTGTCCTGCAAGCACCCGATGCTCGCGGCTTGAATTGTCCATATGCGAACACGGCAGTTCTCGTTTGCCGAATAGAACCTTGATCCGAAGCCGATCCTGCGTGGATTCATTCTTCCGTCTTTGATACAGTCTAGGGAGCGCATTTGCGAGTAGTGATGGCATCCGCCCCGATCATTTCGGAGAAGTTGTTTCCTTATGGGAAGTGGAATCCCCGGCTTCCTGAACTGACAAAACAGTACAGCAGCAACCAGCCGTTTCCCCATATTCACCTGACTGAGTTTCTTGATCCAGCGATCGCGCGCGTCATTGCCGATGAGTTTCCGGTGGCGGGAACCGATGCCTGGACCCAATACAAGCACCATAATGAAAACAAACTCGGCATGGCGAAGCGGGAACTGTTTCCGCCGCAGTTGCGTTCCGTTGCGGATGAATTGAATTCGCCGGAGTTCGTGGCTTGGCTCTCAGTTTTGACCAGCATTCCCGGGCTGATTCCGGACCCCAGTCTGGAAGGCGGCGGGTTGCATCAATCGGGACGTGGCGGATTTCTCAACGTTCACACCGATTTCAGCACGCATCACTACCAGAAAAACTGGCGTCGCCGCGTGAATGTCATTGTTTACCTGAATCCCGGTTGGCAGGAGGACTGGGGTGGGGCGATTGAGTTCTGGGAAAAGGGAATGCAGCGCTGTGCTGCGAAATATCCGCCTCTGCTGAATCGCGCAGTAATTTTCACGACCGATGAGCGCTCGCTTCACGGCTTCCCCGACCCGCTTCGTTGCCCTGAGGGCGCCGCGCGCAAAAGCCTGGCTTTCTACTACTACACGGTTGAGGAACACGCCAAGCCTGTATCGCATTCGACCGATTACTTCGCGCGCCCCACGGACAGTTGGAAAGAGAGAGCCTTGATCTGGATGGATAAGAAAGCCGTAGACTTTTATTCACGCGCCAAGGCCCGGTTAGGCTTCTCCGACGAATTTGCCAGCAAAATTCTAGGATTTTTGTCCGGTAAAAAGTAGCGCAAGACGCCCTACGAATTCTGCCTCGCTTCCACTTCTCCGCGCACGTAGTATTCGGGTGCTCCCGGCTCTAGTTTCCGGCCTTCACGGTTAAAAATCGCGAAATGCCCCAATCCCCACCGCTGCAAGGCAAACTGAAGCGTCGTTGCCAGCACTCCAAACCCATATTTTACGCTGCGCCGGAAATTAATCGATGATGCTTCAGCAAAGTATTTGGTCGGACAAGAAACTTCTCCGATACGAAATCCGAAATACGCGCATTGCGCCAGCATCTGGTTATCGAAAACAAAATCGTCGGAATTTTCCAGCAGCGGCAACTTAGTCAGCACTTCGCGGCTGAATGCCCGATAACCGGTGTGGTACTCGGAGACCTTGATCCGCAGGAAAAGATTTTCGAATGCGGTGAGAAAGCGATTAAACACGTATTTGTACAGCGGCATGCCTCCGCGCAGGGCTTGTCCCCCGATAATCCTGGATCCCAGCACCACGTCATAAATGCCGTACGCCACCATGCTGGCCATCGCCGTTGCCAGCAGCGGCGTGTACTGATAGTCGGGGTGCACCATGATGATTACGTCTGCGCCTTCGGCTAGCGCCTCGCGATAGCAAGTTTGCTGGTTACGGCCGTATCCGTAGTTCCGGTCGTGCACGAAGTGAACCAGGCCCAGCTCTCGCGCCACCTCTACAGTGCGGTCAGCGCTGAAATCGTCCACCAGAATACGCACATCGACAATATCCGGCAGTTCGTCGACCGTCGCGCGCAGAGTTTTCTCCGCGTTGTAGGCGGGCATCACAACGGCAATTTTTTTTCCGTTTAGCATGGATTGAACTTAGTGGCGGCGCTGCTGATTTACACTCAATCATAAATCATGAATCCCACTGCACCTCGCGGCAAGAACGTGTTCACGACGGACGGCACCGTGTTGCTGCACCTCGATTTTCTTGTGACCGGAATCGTGATGACCTTTTTGGGTCCGATGCTGCCTATTCTGGCAGCGCGCTGGTCCATCACCGATACCAGGTCGGGTGCACTGATTTTTGTGCAATTCTTTACCTCGATGTTCGGAATGCTCAGTTCCAGCATCCTCGTGCAGAGGTTGGGGTATCGCATCACCCTCATCGCCGGCCTCGTGCTGATGGCTTCAGGCATGGTTTTGCTGGCTTTTGGGCCTTACCTGCTTGGGGTTGTCTCGGTGGCAATTCTGGGGTTCGGATACGGCATCACAACGCCCGCCGGCAATCTCAGAACGGCAGAGCTCGATCCGGCGCGCAGCGCGTCGGCCCTCAACGTGATCAATGCGGTTTGGGGGATTGGCGCAATGAGCTCTCCATTTCTCCTTGCGGTCGCCCAGAAAGAACATAATCCCGCGTGGTTTTTGTATGGGACCGCAGCGGCATTGCTCCTGCTGCTGCTTATCTTTTTGCTGGTGCGCTTCTCTCCAGATACACGTGCCCATATTGCGCAATCGCACGATCAAGCGCGGGGATTCTGGACATCGCGAACCTTGCCGGTCATTTGCGTGCTGTTTTTTGTGTACGTAGGGACTGAGACCTCTTTTGGTGCGTGGACGGCGACCTATGCCCATCGGCTCTCGCCAACAGAAAAGACATTCTGGGCCGTGGTACCGTCCTTTTATTGGGGGGCGCTCCTGATTGGCCGTGCGGCGGCCCCAATTTTCCTGAAGTTCAGACGAGCCACGTCGGTCGCTATGGGAGGCCTGACCATAGCTATGTTAGGGGGAAGTGCGCTCGTCGGTGCGCGCGGCATCTTTATGGTGATTCTCGGATCTGTGCTTGCCGGCTTGGGGCTGGCGTCGATCTTCCCCATAAGCGTTTCGCTGCTGACCCGATGGTTTGGAGATTCTACTCGGCGGGCAAGCGGCCCGGTTTTCAGCAGCGGGAATCTGGGTGGCGCAATTGTGCCGTGGGTGGTTGGCGCGGTCTCGACTCATGCGAAGAATCTTCGCATGGGGTTCTTTGTTCCTTTGGCAGGTGTCACGGCAATGCTGGTTTTTTACGTAATAAGCGACGCTTCGAGTGCAGCCGATTCGACGCTGCAGATCAGGCGAAATCGAGTCGCGCTGTGAGTGCTTCCTTCGCGCGCCTTCGCGCCCTTCGTGGGTTTCTCGAGGCGTTTTCTGGGGCGTCTTTGTTGATAAAATAATAACTCCGGAATATGCCTCGAACCCTGTTTGAAAAGGTCTGGGACGAGCACGTCGTCGCCGCACCAGACGGACAATTACCGTTGCTGTTTGTGGACTTGCATCTGGTGCACGAGGTCACGTCTCCACAGGCGTTCGATGGGTTGCGCGCTTCAGGCCGCAAGGTTCGCCAGCCTGCGCGCACAATCGCGACCATTGATCACAACGTTCCCACCGAGCCGCGCGGCACACCGATTCTTGATCCTATCGCCGAGCGGCAGATCGAGGCATTGCAAAAGAACTGCCGGGACTTCGGCGTGCGGCTGTTCGATATCGACTCTCCCGAGCAGGGGATTGTGCACGTGATCGGTCCGGAACTCGGATTCACGCAGCCGGGAATGACAATCGTCTGCGGTGACAGCCATACCAGTACCCATGGTGCATTCGGTGCGCTGGCATTCGGAATTGGCACGTCGGAAGTCGAGCACGTGCTGGCCACTCAATGCCTTCCTCAGCGCAAGCCGAAAACCATGCTGATTCGGGTGGATGGCAGACTCGGCGAGGGTGTTCACGCCAAAGACATTGCGCTGGGTATCATCGGGAAGATCGGCACCGATGGCGCTACCGGTCATGTCATCGAGTATTCGGGAGAGGCAGTGCGCGCGCTCTCGCTGGAAGGGCGCATGACCGTGTGCAATATGAGCATCGAGGGCGGCGCGCGCGCCGGCATGATCGCGCCCGACGACATTACGTTTGCTTACATGAAAGGACGCCGTTTTGCGCCGCAAACTCGCGCCTGGGAAGAGGCTGTTGCACGCTGGCGAGGGCTGGTTTCAGATGCCGGCGCTAAGTTCGACAGGGTTGTCGAGATCAGCGCATCGGAACTGGCGCCGTTCGTGACTTGGGGTACGAATCCGGGCATGGTGGTTCCCATCACCAGCCGGGTGCCGGATTTGCCGCCGAATGGAAATGACCGCGCCAATGCTCAGCGCATGCTGGAATACATGGGACTCGAACCCGGAACTCCCGTCGAGCAGATCGCGGTGGACCGCGTTTTTATTGGTTCCTGTACGAATTCCCGTCTTGAAGATCTGCGCGCGGCGGCGCGGGTTGCGAAGGGGCACAAGGTGGCCGCGGGAGTTCGCGCGATGGTTGTGCCGGGATCGCAAAGCGTGAAGCATGCCGCCGAGCGGGAGGGCTTGCACAAAATTTTTCAGGAGGCTGGATTCGAGTGGCGCGAATCAGGATGTTCAATGTGCCTGGGCATGAATCCGGACATCCTGCAACCTGGCGAGCGCTGTGCTTCAACCAGCAACCGTAATTTTGAAGGACGCCAGGGGCGAGGCGGGCGCACGCATCTGGTCAGTCCCATGATGGCCGCAGCCGCAGCCGTTGCCGGACACTTCACCGACATTCGTAATTGGAAATTCCGCTAGTTGAAGTGCGCCGCTGACCTCTCTGTGCCTTTGCTCTGTGCACCTCAGTGCCCTCTTGTGGTAAAGATCAACCATTGAGGACACGAAGGTTCACAGAGGACATACACAGAGTTTCAAATTTATGCAGCCATTCCGCAAACATACCGGCAGAGTTGCGCCGCTTTATCGCGCCAATATCGACACCGACCAGATCATTCCCAAGCAGTTTTTGAAGCGAATCGAGAAAACTGGATTCGGTGAATTCCTGTTCAACGACTGGAGGCGGAGCGCGAACGGAGAGCTCGACCCGAACTTTTCACTCAATGACCCGCGATTTTCGGGAGCCAGCATCCTCGTTGCCGGGAAAAATTTTGGTTGCGGATCTTCGCGCGAACATGCCGTCTGGGCGCTGGCAGATCATGGCTTCCGCGCCGTCATTGCGTCCTCGTTCGCCGATATTTTCTCGAACAACTGCGTGCAGAACGGAGTACTGACGGTTGTCTTGAACGAGCAGCAAGTTGCGGAGATCGCGCGCCGAGCCCAGGAGATTCCTGCATACCAGCTCAGCATCGACCTGGAGAGTTGCACCGTCCAAGATGCTGAAGGCGTGGCCGCAAAGTTTCGCGTCGACGAGGTCACGCGCCACCGCCTCCTTGAAGGACTCGACGACATCGGCCTCACCCTTCAGCATGAGCCGGACATCGCAAAGTATGAATCGACGCATCCAGTACCTGAAGCCTGGAAGGCTTAAGCCTCATGCATCGATTGATCATCAAGACAGCAAAGAAACGCGAAGTCCTGGATATTACCGACCTGGTGGAAGATCAACTGGATGACCGCGGCGTCGAATCCGGCATCTGCAATCTTTTTGTTCTTCACACCACCGCGGCGCTGACCACCGCCGATCTCGACCCTGGCACCGATCTGGACATGCTCGACGCGTTCGAAGCCATGGTGCCGAAGCTGCGCTATCGCCATCCCCACAATCCCGCGCACGTTGGAGACCACATTATGTCGGCGCTGATTGGCACCTCTGTCGCGCTGCCGTTCGAAAAGAAAAAGCTTCTACTGGGCACCTGGCAGCGCATAGTTCTGGTGGAACTCGACGGGCCGCGCGAACGCGAACTGGCTATGAGCGTGTCAGCTTCGATTTAAATCTACTTAGACTTTGGCTTGGTTGCCTTCTCTGGAGCCGATGCGGCGGGCGGCGCCGGTGGCTTCAGCTCCTGCTTCACTGAATCGGAAATCTTATCGGCATTCGCCAATAGCAAGCTGACCTGCCACATTTGGGTCTCGTTCAAATCTCCCTTAAACGCCGGCATTCCGGTCAATCGGATCCCATTGGCAACTTTCCAGTAAGTTTCGCCGGGCTCGTCATCGGTTACACCCTTTCCGCGAAACAAGTGCGGAGGCTTCGGGAACATCCCCTTGGCAATCGCTCCCTGGCCCATGTTTGGGAAGCCATGGCAAAGCGCGCAATTCTCGACATAAACGCGAGCACCCGCCATATAGGTCTGTTCATTGGCCTGAATCGGCACCGACTTCGGCATTTCGCGGTCAATGTGCGCGTGCAGAGCGCTATTAGCAAGGGTCTTTTCGAAGGGAAGCGGATTGTCTCCAGTTGCAGCCGGCGCGCGGCCAGAAATGAAGTAAAAGTAGACGGCCAATGGTACGGCGACAATTCCAATCACGAGTCCAACCAGGAATGCTTTCAATCAGGTCCCCCTTTTAGTCCGGCCCGATCTCGCGCCGGAATGGCAGATTATAATCCGGGACATGCGTGGCGCACTTCGGCTGCTGTGGATGGCATCGGTGCTGATTATTGTTGCCTTGGTGTCGGCGGTCACGGCCATGGAATTCGCGATCCATGGCCGCGAGGTGAGAGTGCCGGATTTGCGCGGCAAGACTCCGGCTGAAGCACGGTTTGCCGCGGAACAGAGCGGGCTCGAGGCGCAGATTGAGCGCCAATATTACAGCCCCACAGTTCCTGAAGGAAGAGTTCTTTCGCAGGTGCCGGCGGCTGGAACCGTGGTGCGCCGCGGCTGGGAGGTTCGTCTGGCGCTGAGCCTGGGCCCGCAGCGAGTCGCGATTCCGGACGTCGTCGGCGACAGCGACCGAGCTGCAGCAATCAGCATCGCGCAACGCGGGCTGAACCTGGGAGGAACTGCCAGCGTGGAGCTACAAGGGGCCGTGGCAGGACAGGTGATTGCCCAGGATCCGCCTGCCAATGCGACCGATGTGGCAGCTCCAAAAATCAGCTTATTGGTCGCGCAAGACTCGCCGCTGCAAGATTTCGTGATGCCCAGCTTCGTTGGCCAGACGCTAGGAAACGTCAGCGCGACCTTGAAGGACGCGGGTTTTAGTGTTGCGAAGGTGACCATCGCTGCCGCCACGTCACCTCCAGCGCCGAGCCCCGCTGTAAACACTCAGCCCGGCGTACCTTCACCTAATGCCCCCACGCCAGCGGCATCCCCTGCGCCACAAACCACTGCTCCGCCGGTTCCTTCCGCCACCTCGATCGTTGTATCGCAAGATCCCGCGGCGGGCGCAAAGGTTACAGCCGGCAGTGCAATCAATTTTGTCGTGAAGTAGGCCAGACTATGCGCGCTTTTCCAGGATTGCGGCAAAAAAACCGTCACAGGGATGCACTCCGGGAATCGTGCGCAGATAGTTCCCGCTCAGCACAGAATCGAAGCTTTTCCACGACAGCTCACCGGTGATGGCAAGTTTTTCCAATGCGCCGCGGCAATCCACCACCGCGAACGAGGCATCATTCTCCAGCGCGCGTTCGACGACTTGTTCGTTTTCTTCTGGCTCGAGAGAGCAGGTTGAGTAAACCAGGCGCCCACCAAGCCCTACGCGGGTCATGGCAGCAGTTAATATCTCCACTTGAGAGACTTGCAAGCGCCCCAGGTCTTCGGGTTTCAGCCGCCATTTGATTTCAGGATTTCGGGCCAAAGTGCCGGTTCCTGAACAGGGCGCATCTACGAGCACGCGCTCGAAGTCTTGGGCCAGGGGCGCGGCCCGGACGTCTGCGGAGATCACTCGAACGTTCGCGTCGGGAACGAGCTTCCGCAGCAGACGGGCGCGGCGAGGGTGCAGTTCAAGCGCGATAACATTGGCCTTCGGATTGTTCTGCGCTAAAATTCGAGTTTTTCCACCTGGTGCCGAACAGCAGTCCAATATGGATCTCCCATGTCCCGCCAGCATCGCGATAAGCTGCGAAGCCTCGTCCTGAATCGCGATTCGCCGCTCGCGAAAGGCTTTTGTACGCGCGATCTCGCCGCCTCTTACCGTGAATGAATGAGAAAGAAATGCGCCGGACTCAAGTTCGATGCCTTCTTGCCGCAATTCCTCAACGACCACCGAATCTCTGATATGCACGGTGGGCGGAGGAGTGCTCTGGTCGTAGGCGCAGATGGCCTGCGCTGCTTTGGATCCATAGTGTCGTGTCCATCTCTCGGCCAGCCATCGCGGATGCGCCGATTGCGGATCAAAGCTCGTTGGCCGCGGCTGCTGTTTCGCCATCTTTCGCAAAACTGCGTTGACAAATCCGGCGGCCGAGCGCTTCCGCGCGCGCTTCGCCAGTTCAACACTCTCATTGATGGCAGCATGTTGTGGGATTCGATTGAGAAAGACCAGTTGGTAAGTGCCTATTCGCAGCGTAGTAAGCACCTCCAAATCCAGCTTGCCCATGGATTGCGAGGAATACTGGGCGATGTTCTGATCCAGTACGCTCCGCCAACGCAGCACTCCCATGACAATTTCCGTGAGCAGCCCGTGATCAGCGGGGGAGAGCTTCGCGACTCGAGCCGAATGCAGCAACTCTGACGCGTAGGCATCGGTGCTTTCGATCCGCAGCAAGATTTCGAACGCTGCCACACGGGCGTGAGAAATAGGCATGGCAGCCCATTGTAGGAGATCAAGGCTGGTGCTCGCCGCACCTCGTGCGCGAACGGCCGCCCGCCCGTGGCAAGGTACTCACAGAAGATGGACTCTGCCGTGAGGTTTTGAACGGCCTAGAGCCCAAGCTGGTTTTGAACCGCAAAGGCCGCGAAGGTCGCCGAGAAACAAAAGAAAGAGAGCGTAGGGGATGCGGCGTGTACATCGAGTGTCTGCAGAGTTCTAACTCTCTGACTCGGCCGCAGCGATCACAGAGGACAAGCGCAAAGAAAGCCGTGCTAGAACCCGAGCTGCAGGCGTGCTGCTTCGGACATTCGGCTCATGTCCCAGGGAGGATCGAACACAACTTCCACATGCACGTCTTTGACCGATGGCAGGCGCGCGAGACGGCCTTCGACATCAGCCTTGAGCACATTGCCCATTCCGCATCCCGGCGCGGTCATCGACATTTGGATGTCGATTCGCTTTGCATCCGGCTCTGTTTCGCTTGCCGGCGCGATCTTGCAGGCGTAGATGAGGCCAAGATCTACGATGTTGACGGGAATTTCCGGATCATACACCGTCTTCAAAACATCCCAGACCATCTGATCGCTGAATTCCCGCGTGTCCACGGCCGCGGCTTCGCCGGAGCCCGGTTGCAATCCCAATGCGTCAGCATCTTTCCCGTCCACACGGTACATCTGGCCGTAGTCGGTCCAGACGGTGTAGCTATCGCCGCGCGATTGCATGATTCGCACAGAGGTACCTTCCGGCAGCGTGCTCACGCGTCCGCTGGGGATTTCGATGACCTCACAGGTGCGATGCAATCGAACCAGGCTACTTCCCGTCATGTACCTACTCCGACTCCGTCGATACGGGTTCCTGCTTGCCTTCTAACGCCGCCTGCAGTGTGTGCCAGGCCAGGGTGGCGCATTTGACGCGCACCGGAAATTCCGAGACCCCGGAAAATGCTTCGAGCTTGCCCAACCCCGGCTTATCGCCGTTCGCACGGCCAGCTGTCACCAGCTTGTGAAATGCGCTGAAAATTTTCTGTGCTTCCTCTTTGCTTTTCCCTTTTACGGCCTGGGTCATCATCGATGCCGAGGCTTTCGAGATTGCGCATCCCGATCCCTGAAACGTGATGTCGCGAATTGCGTCGCCCTCCAGGTTCAGGTAAACCGTGAAGTGATCGCCGCAAAGCGGGTTGTAACCCTCCGCATGCTTATTCGCTCCGGCAAGCTCGCGAAAATTTCGCGGAGCCTTGCTGTGCTCCAGAATCACTTCCTGATAAAGATCGCGCAGCTCGGCCATCAGGCGAATACCTCTTTGACTTTCAAAATGCCGGCCACCAGCGCGTTCACTTCCTCTTTTGTGTTGTAAAACGCGAAAGATGCACGGGCAGTTGCCGGAATTCCGAACCGATGCATAATCGGCTGAGCGCAATGATGTCCGGTGCGAACCGCAATCCCTTCCTGATCGAGGATGGTTCCGATGTCGTGCGGATGCACGCCTTCGAGCACGAAAGAAATGACTCCGGCCCGCTCTTTCGCTGTGCCGATCAACTTTACTCCTGGGACCGCCGAAAGCCTTTCCGTCGCGTACTCGAGCAGTTCGTGCTCATAGTGCGCGATGCGGTCCATGCCAATTCCGTTCAAGTACTCAATCGCCGCGCCCAGACCAATCGCTCCCGAAACATCAGGGGTACCTGCTTCAAACTTGAATGGTAGCTTGTTGTAGAGCGTCTTTTCGAATGTGACTGAGCTGATCATTTCGCCGCCGCCCTGATACGGCGGCATGGCTTCCAGCAAATCGTTCTTGCCGTAGAGAATGCCGACTCCCATAGGGCCAAACATCTTGTGGCTGGAAAAGGCGTAGAAATCACAATCGAGCGCTCGCACATCCACCTTCATGTGCGGCACCGCCTGCGCGCCATCGACGAGCACCGGAATGTTCTTCGCGTGCGCCAGTTCGACGATTTTGGCCAGCGGGTTCACCGTCCCCAGCGCATTCGAAACATGCGCGACGGCAACAATTTTCGTGCGCGGGCTGAGCAGCTTCTCGAATTCTGAGAGGACCAACTCGCCTTTGTCGTTGATCGGAGCGACGCGCAACTTCGCCTTCTTTTCGTCGCAAAGAAGCTGCCAGGGAACGATGTCGGAGTGGTGCTCCATGCCTGTGATCAGCACCTCGTCGCCGGCCTCCACGTGCGCTCGCCCATAGCTCTGGGCGACCAGATTGATGGCCTCCGTGGTCCCGCGGACAAAAACTATTTCGTTCGAGTGCGCGGCGTTAATGAACTTCTGCACGGTTCTGCGCGCTCGCTCGTGTTCGCCGGTCGCATGCTCGGATAGAAAGTGCACGCCGCGGTGCACGTTGGCATTGCCTTCCTCGTAATAACGCGAAAGAGCGTCAATGACCGCCTTCGGTTTTTGCGAAGTCGCCGCGTTATCGAGGTAGACGAGCTTTTTTCCGCGAACGTCGCGCGAGAGGATGGGAAAGTCACCCCGAATTTTCTCCACGTCGAATGCCTGGTCCACAACGTGGATGCGTGATTCGGTTGTCGGCAGTTTCACCGCGGTGGTCATCCGATCTCCTCCCAATTTCTCTGTGGCGTGGGCGCAGGCGCTTCCTGATTGGTGCTGCTCGGCGATATTGCCAACCGAAGCAAATGCTCGTGGATCAATTTTTCGACGTGCTCGCGCGCCGCCCCGGAATGCATGCGATCCAGGCATTCGCTGGCGAAAGCCATAAGCAGCAGCTTCCTCGCAGAGACTTCATCGATTCCGCGTGAGCGCAAATAAAACAATGCGTTCTCTTCGATCTGGCCAATCGTGGCACCGTGCGTGCACTTCACGTCATCGGCGTAAATCTCGAGCTGCGGCTTGGTATCGATCTGCGCGTCGTCAGAGAGCAGCAGGTTACGGTTGGTCTGCTTGGCATCGGTCTTTTGCGCATCTTTATGGACGACGATGCGTCCGTGGAAAACACCGTGCGCATGATCGTCGAGAATTCCGTTGTAGAACTGCCGGCTGCCGCAGTGCGGGCTGGTATGCTCGACCAGCATGTAATTGTCGAGATGCTGCCGGCCGTTGCCGATGAACAGGCCATTGATCAGGCACTCTCCCCCTTCACCGGCCAGAACCGGATGCACGTTGTTGCGCACCAGGCCCCCGCCGAGCAGGACCGAGTGCGATGAGACATTGGCGCTCCGTTCCTGCTGAATTCGCAAAGTAGAAACGTTGAACGCTTGCTTGTGCTCGCGCTCGATCATGTAATGCGAAACGTTGGCGTTTTCGCCTACGACAAGCTCGGTTGCAGTGTTGCAGAAAGCCATGCTCTCGCCAATTGAAGCGTAATCCTCGACGATCGTTGCTTGCGCCTCGTGCTCCACGATCACTAGATTGCGCGGATGCGTCATCAGCGGCTTGTCGCTGGCAGTCGATATAAATAGAAGGTAAATTGGCGCGTCGAGCACCACGCCCTTGCGGACGTGAACGTATGCGCCATCTTCGGCAAAAGCCGTGTTCAGCGCAGAAAACGCATCACGCTGAATGTTGAGATAACGTCCCAAGTGCGATTCAAGAACACCCGATTTTGCATCAATCTCGTCGGCCAATCCGTTGACCGTGACGCCCTCTGGCAGCTCGTCCAAAGCCGAGAGCTCACGAACAAAACGCCCGTTCACAAAAACTAGCTGGCAGGCCGCCCCGGGAACGCGAAATTGTTCCAGTTCGCGTGCTGAGACTTTGGACTCGGTTGCCAATTCGAACCGCGTCTTCGCAATTGCGGAAACGCTTGTGAATCGCCAGTCTTCATCGTGAGTCGTCGGAAATCCGACTTCACAGAAGCGCGCAAATGCGTTCTCGCGCGAGTGTCGAAGCCAGGGCAGGTTTCCTCCGGCGGCCCGCTTCTGAAACTCGGTGAAGCTGTCGAGATAGGTGCCTAATTGTTCGGTTGCTGTGATCACGTCTCTTCCTTACGCAGGTGTCGCCTGGTGCGCTTCGTCTTCGATATCCGTATAGCCGCGCTCCTCGAGTTCGAGCGCCAGTTCGGGCCCGCCGGAGCGAACGATGCGGCCATTCACGAGCACGTGAACAAAATCCGGGACGATGTAGTTCAGCAGCCGCTGGTAGTGCGTTACGACAACCATCGCGCGCTCGGGGCTGCGGAGCGAATTCACACCTTTGGCGACGATCTTCAGCGCGTCAATATCGAGACCTGAATCCGTTTCGTCGAGAATAGCCAGCTTCGGTTCGAGCACCGCCATCTGCAGAATTTCGTTGCGCTTCTTCTCGCCGCCTGAAAAGCCCTCGTTGACCGAGCGGTTCATCAGCTTCTCGTCCATTTCGAGCAGCTTCAGCTTCTCGCGGAAGAGGGGCAGGAAGTCCATTGCGTCCATCTCGTCTTGACCGTGATATTTGCGAATGGCATTCAACGCAGAACGCAGGAAATACGCGTTGCCGATTCCGGGAATCTCCACCGGATACTGAAACGCGAGAAACACACCTTCGCAGGCCGCGTCCTCCGCCTTCATTTCGAGCAGGTCTTTGCCTTTGTATAGAATTTGACCTTTGGTGACCTCGTACGCTTCCCGCCGCGCCAGCACCTGGGCCAGCGTGCTCTTGCCGGAGCCGTTCGGTCCCATGATCGAATGCACTTCGCCGGGCTTAACCGTGAGGTCAATCCCTTTCAGGATTTCGTGATTGTCAACTTTGACGTGCAGATTTTTGATTTCCAGTAAGCTCATTGTGCTCTCAATTTTTAATTTGGGCCCGCCGCTCCACTACAAAACGCTATCCGACGCTGCCTTCCAGGCTCACGCTCAGCAGCTTCTGCGCCTCGACCGCGAACTCCATCGGCAGCTCGCGAAACACCCGCTTGCAGAAGCCATTCACGATCATCGAAACCGCGTCTTCAGCTTTTAATCCGCGCTGTCGCAGATAAAACATCTGGTCTTCGCCGATCTTGGATGTGGAAGCCTCGTGCTCCATGCGAGCGCTGGCATTTCGCACATCGATGTATGGAAACGTGTGCGCGCCACACTTATCGCCGATCAGCAGCGAATCGCACTGCGTGTAATTGCGGGCTCCGCTCGCACCCTTGAGAATCTTTACCTGGCCGCGATACGTGTTCTGCCCATGCCCCGCCGAAATGCCCTTCGACACGATCGTGCTCTTGGTGTTCTTTCCGATATGGATCATTTTCGTGCCGGTGTCGGCCTGCTGATAATTGTTGGTAAGGGCGACCGAATAGAACTCACCGACCGAGTTGTCGCCCTGCAGAATGCAGCTGGGGTATTTCCAAGTGATCGCAGAACCGGTCTCGACCTGCGTCCAGGAAATCTTCGAATTCACGCCACGGCAGCTGCCCCGCTTGGTGACAAAGTTGTAGATTCCGCCCTTGCCTTCCTTGTCGCCGGGATACCAATTCTGCACGGTCGAATACTTGATTTGCGCATTGTCGAGCGCGATCAGCTCAACCACTGCAGCATGCAGTTGGTTTTCGTCGCGAATCGGCGCCGTGCAGCCTTCGAGATAGCTGACGTATGCGCCTTCATCGGCGATAATCAGCGTGCGCTCGAACTGCCCTGTTTCCGCAGCATTGATGCGGAAGTAAGTCGAAAGCTCCAGCGGACAGCGCACGCCCTTCGGCACATAAACGAACGATCCGTCGCTGAATACCGCCGAATTCAGCGACGCGAAAAAGTTGTCCGTGTACGGCACTACCGAGCCCAGGTACTTCTGCACCAGGTCAGGATGGTTGCGCACCGCTTCCGAGAACGAGCAGAAAATAATTCCCAGCTCCGCCAGTTTCCCCTTGAACGTTGTCGCAACGGAAACGCTGTCGAACACCGCATCCACAGCCACTCCGGCGAGCATCTTTTGCTCCTGCAGCGGAATGCCCAGTTTTTCGTAGGTGCGCAGGATTTCCGGATCCAACTGATCCAGGCTGTCGAGCTTCGGCTTCTGCTTCGGCGCCGAATAGTAGGTGATGTCCTGATAGTTGATGGGCGGATACTTCACATTCGCCCACTTCGGCTCGGCCTCAGCCTTCTCCAGCTTCGCCCAGTGGCGGTACGCCCTTAGGCGCCAGTCCAGCATGAACTCCGGCTCTTCCTTCTTTGCCGAGATCAGGCGAATGACATCTTCATCTAACCCCTTCGGGATACGGTCTTCGGAGATGTCGGTGATGAATCCCCATTTGTACTCGCGCTGGGCGAGATCACGAATTGTGTCAACGTTTGTGCTCATTGCGCTCTTCCACTAGTAAGGCTGAGAGTTGGTATGAAATTCCCGCTAGGACTTTTGATGGCCGTCACCTGCAATGGATGCACGAGATCGGAAAGCGTCAGCTTTTCGAGAGCACCGCGTACCACACGGTTGATGATTTGCTGGTTGTGCTTAATCGGGCACCCTCGTTCGAAGCCGCAAATCACGTCGGTGCTGCAGTCGGTCAAAGCCACCGGACCTTCCAGGGCAGCGATGATGTCAGAAACCGAAATTTCCTGCGGATCACGAGCCAGGCTGTAGCCACCCTTGATCCCGCGCTGCGAAACCAGAAACCCGCCTTGCTGCAAAATCCTTAGTAGCTTGCTGACTGTGGGAACCGGCAAACCTGACTCCATGGCCAGGTCGCGCGCCGTATGCAGGGCCCGGGCCTTGTTCCTGGCCACGTGACTCATCAGTACGAGCCCATAGTCGGTAAGTTTGCTCAGTCGGATCATGGGAACAGCTGGTTTATACCCCGGTCATTAAATAATACTAATTCGGTATGGTTTAATTTTAAGCCCTGGAAGGCCGTAGTGCAAGCTACCAGGGTTCAATGGATGCCCATATATGGCGAACGGTGCCGGGCGGTTTTGAACTGCTTTAAATACATCAGCGCTGGTTTAGGTAGTAGAGGTCGGCGTGTCCGCCGGGCCTAGCATAAACTACTGTAGAGAGGTCCTTCGAGAAGTCGTAAGCGTTACCCGCGTACGATTGGCGAAAACTGAAGGGAAGCTTAATCGCGGGAGAAGGCGACCCCACCAGCTGACCGTCCTTCCAGGGCTGCCGATAGATAACGATCGTGTTCTGTTCAGCCACCGCGTAAAGGATCGCCTTGTCATCCGGAGAGAAGTGAAATTCGAGCGAGCTAAGATTCGGGAATACTGGTAAACACTTCCGGTCGGCAACAGAGATTAAGAATGCGCCCACTCCACCCTCGGGTGCATTGCTGGACAGCAAATAACGCCCATTCCGAGAAACATCCTCGGCGGCACCACAATCCTCCATGAACTTTTCTGTTTTTGAGCCGTCAGCGTCAGCTTTCCAGATCACGGCTTTGGTCTGCTCTTTTTCCCGACCACTCACATAAAAAGACTTGCCGTCCGAGTTCCACACTGCCCAGTCGGCGCCCAGGCCCTCCCATGGCATTAGCCGGAGACCACTTCCATCACTATTAACTACAAAAAGCTTGGAAGCGTTGGCGGAGACATCGCTGAATAGAAACTGAGAGTCGTCTGGAGCGTATCCAAGTGTGACCAAGTTTTCCGAACTCGCAAGTCTGGTCCTTCTCGTGCCGCTGATATCCGACGACCAGACTTCCTGGCGCCGATCTCCTGCGATAGTTATGTACGAAACGTATTTTCCGTCGGGTGATAAGTCCGGCTGCGTGCCGTTTCCTTCGGTTATCTGTACTGCCTGCTTCGTGCGGGTATTGTAGGCGGTGAGCGCGCCCGAACGCCTGCCATTTACGAAATACATTCCCTTGCCCGCCGGGTCGGGCATAGGACTGAAGTCGGGGCCCGCCCCGGAGGTAATCTGGCTTAAGCTTCCGCGATCGAGGTTGTACTCCCAAATATTGGTTACGCCATTCACAGTTCGGCTCAAATAAACGGTGGCACCGGGTTCGCCCCAAACCAGCCCTGTCGGAGTACCAGATAATTCGCCGAAGCGGCGAACCATGTGGTCTGCCAAGTTGACTTTCTCGAGGGACAGTTCAGGTGGAGCCCCTATGATTGGCGGCGCGGTGCCCAGCAACAAGCTCTTGCCGTCGGGATAAGCCAGCAGTTCAAAGACCAATTGGTTAGAGGCTGGGGAATAGACGAATTCTTCGCCCAAGCCCGATCTCCGCCTGCGAAAAACTGCGTTGCGGTCTTCCCGATAGAAAAGCAACGCGTCCCCGTCAGGCGATGTAACGACCGGAGCATATCCGGATGCAACTGCCATGATTCGCTGAGGCGTGCCTCCCAAAGTCGGGATGCTCCAAATCTCATCATTGCTGAAGGTCGCCTGGTAGTAGATCTGCGTGCCGTCCGGCGAGAAACATTCCACCGTCTTGCCGGCCGCGTCATTCGTGAGTTGCAGCGGATCACCACCCGACGCGAGCATCACGAAGACCTGGTCCACATCGCCGACCGGAGACGTGAACGCAATCGTGCGGCCGTCTCGCGAGAGGATCGCCGCATTCATCGGCTTGTTCCACTGGCTGATCTGCTTAACAGTGGCCGGACCGGCCGATGGCGTAAAGAATCGGTATGCAATTACTCCTGCAATGATGAGTACCAGTGCCGCCATTCCGGCTATGACAGATGTCCTCGCAGAGGAACGCGCGGACGTGAAACTACCGCTGATTATCTTCCCGGAGTCCGCGGCCACGGGCATCGCGGCCGAGAGCGAGGCTAGGGAGCGTCCCGATTCCGTGTCGCGTTTCAGGCGTTTGAGATCTGCCCGGAGCTCGGACGCCGATTGATAGCGCAGGTCGCGGTCTTTCTCCAGCACCTTGTTAATGATTCGCTCGAACTCATCCGGAAGGTCGGGATTCAAGCGCACCGGCGAGACCGGCGCTTTATGCAAGATGGCATCGAAAACTACGGCGGAGGTTCCCCCACAAAAGGCTTGTCGCGCGGTTGCCATCTCGTAAAGCACGACACCGAAAGAGAAGATGTCTGTGCGCGCGTCCAATTCTTCTCCACGTGCCTGTTCCGGCGACATGTACGCGACTGTGCCAATCGCGGTGCCCGGGGACGTGAGCAACTCATCGGCTGTGCCCATGGTGGCGGCAGCCGCGACTGCCTCGCCCACATGTGCCGCCCGCTTCGCCAGGCCAAAGTCCAAAATCTTTGCTTGGCTGCGAGCGGTAACGAAGATGTTCGCCGGCTTGATGTCTCGATGAATGATTCCTTTAGCGTGGGCCGCATCGAGCGCGTCGGCAATCTGTATTGCCAATTCCAGTAATTCTTCTGTCTTAATCGGCTTTCCCGTGATGCGGTGCTTCAGCGTCACGCCTTCCAGGAACTCCATCACGATGAACGGTTTTCCGTCCTGCTCGTCGACGTCGTAAATGGTGCAGATATTCGGGTGATTTAATGCCGAAGCTGCTCGCGCTTCGCGCTGCAGGCGTTCGAGCGCCTGGCGATCGCGGGCCAGTTCATCGGGCAGGAATTTCAGCGCAACCGGGCGGCCGAGCTTGATGTCCTCGGCTTTGTAGACCACGCCCATGCCGCCACCGCCCAGTTTCTCCACAATGCGGTAGTGCGAGATGGTTTCATTGATCATTTCAGGGTGGCGGCAACTCTGGCGGCCATCTTAGGCTTTGAGCGGAAAGCAGTCAAATTTTCTCGTCGTTAAAAATGCGGCAGCCGCTTTGTCCGTATCGATGAACGGGACCGCTGGACAACCCAAGTCCAAGTCCTGCCGTCCGAACTTCAGCGGAGGCATGTATGCGGATATTCGTGGCAGGGCTGGTTTTGGTTTCAGTGTGCGCGGTTGCGCAGGAGGTTCCAACCCAGGGCCCCCAGCGCGATCCGAATCCGCAGTCCACACTGCCAAAGACGTATCAAGGATGCGTGATTCGATCGAACGGGAACGTCATGCTGACGGACGCATCGAACATCGATTACAAGCTGGTGAGCAATGCGCGATCCCTCGAGAGTTACGTCGGCCAGGAAGTCCGGATAACAGCGTCAAAAATTACTCCGGGCGATCCCTCGTCCGATGACAGGGCGGCAGTGGCTGAAAAAGCTCCTCGGCAACCAGCTACTCTCGACGTGGAAGCCATCGCCAAAGTGGCTGATCACTGCAGCTCGCCCAAGTAGCGCGTCAACGTCGGTCCGCTGTGTCTTTGGCTTTGGCTTCGGCGGAGCGAACGCGATAACTGGCCGCCATCTCACATGTTGTATAACCACGTCGGCCGCTCTGGTCATCCCTTAGCCGTTCTGTCCGCTTTACCTTGTAGCTGCGCATGGTGTAACACACATCTCCGTTCAAATCAGACAGCGAGTAGCTACCAGGATCCGTTTTTTTCAGCGCGGGCAGATCAGAGTTTAGCCTGCCGTCAAGGAACGGGTTCGTCAGAGCCGTAATATCTTGGACCGGACTCGTGCTTTGAAGAAGTGCATTCTCGGATCCTGACGATTCTGACGGAGTATTTGCGGGTTTGTCCGCAGCCATGGCGGCAACGCTGATGCTGACTAGTGGAACGCAGAAAGCCAGTCTAAAGAAGGCCATACCTGCCTCCTACGAAAACTTTTAGCTCCGAAGCCCGGCGCCCAGGATCGCTATTTTGTCTGCGCTTGCTCCTGCATAGCATCAATGGTACTTAGCATTTCTGCGCTATGACGTGCCGGGTTCACGCTGGCAAACGCGCGCACGATCCTCCCCTGGGGATCGATCAAGAATGTATTTCTTGCAGAGATTTGTGTGAAAAGAAGGTTCATCAACGAGCCGTATTCTCTCGAGACCTGGCGTGAGGTGTCGGCCAGCAGCTTGAAATTCAGGCCTTCCTTGGCACAGAACTTGCGGTGTGAATCGGCGCTGTCCACGCTGACCCCAAGGATCACGGCATTGCGCTTCGCAAATTCGGCCTGGTCGCGCTGGAAATTGTGCGCTTCCATGGTGCAGCCGCTGGTGAAGTCTTTGGGATAAAAGTACAGCACTACCCATTTTCCGCGGTAATCTTTCAGGCTGACCTGATTTCCATCGTGTGACGGAAGCGAAAAATCTGGCGCTACAGAACCTGCCTGGGGCATCGTGCGGTAAGAAAGAAATCGCGAGGCGAGAAACAGAGCGACGCCGACCGCAACTACAACCAGCAAAAGCGGCCAAATGCGCACAGGGCCTCCTGCGAAGCAATGTATTCTACTCGCCTTCGCGCATAAAGAAATGGCCCCGCAACATTCTTGCGGGTGGTCGCAAGCTGAGCGGAGCCACAGAGTGCTGACTGAATTGTTAAGCCGGCTTCGGCAGTGCTGCCATCCGCTTCTTCATTTCTTCAGAGGACACATCTTCTACGTGCGTAGCGATCGTCCACACATGGCCGTAGGGGTCGGTCAGATTGCCCGAGCGATCACCATAGAATTGATCCTGCACTGGCCGGGTTTGTTTCGCGCCCAGGGACACAGCATTCTTGAACACTCGGTCTGCATCTGGAACGTAAATCATCAAGCCCACGGGGCTGCCGCCCAGCGATTGCGGTGTCCGATGTTCGCCGCTAGGGGGTTCGTCCGCCAGCATGATTACGGAATCTCCGATTTTGAGTTCTGCGTGCACGATCGAGTCGTTCGGCCCGGGGAAACGCATGATCTCCGTTGCCCCGAATGCCTGCTTGTAAAACTCAATGGCTCGCGATGCGCCTTTCACGATCAGGTAAGGAGTAATTGTGTGATAGCCCTCAGGAACTGGTTTTACTGCCATAGCGGCCCTCCTGGATGTTTTGTTGGTTATAGTGCAGGGTATCAAATATAGCGTGGTCCGGAGTTGTGCATTCTCCTTCGAGTGACCGATCTCAGGATCAGCTACGTGCAAACCTTTGCAGTTTGTTGGACAATGATTACGAGATTGCCTGAGTTCACCCTTTTGCTGCACGGCTCCTGACTTCTGGAAGGCACGTCTGAATCGATCAAGTTCCGGCAATCATCATTCAATTCGGAGGAAGAATCATGGCGCACGAATTGCCCCCTTTGCCGTATGACTACTCTGCCCTCGAACCCACAATCGATGCGCAGACCATGAAGCTGCATCACGATATGCATCACGGCGCTTACGTTAAAAACCTGAATGCCGCGCTGGAAAAACACCCCAATCTGCAGTCTGCGAAGGCCGAGGACCTGCTTCGCGACCTCAGCTCTGTCCCCGAGGACATCCGGACCGCAGTCCGCAACAACGGCGGCGGCCATGTGAACCACACCATGTTCTGGAAAATCATGAAGCCGAAAGGCGGTGGTGAACCTGGCGGCGCTATCGCCGACGTCATCAAGAAATCATTCGGCAATTTCAACGACTTCAAAACCAAGTTCAACGACGCCGGCGCCAAGCAGTTTGGCAGCGGATGGGTGTGGCTGGCGGGCAAGCCCGGCGGCGATGTGCAGATCATCAGCACTCCCAACCAGGACAATCCGTTGTCGCAGGGAATGTTTCCGATCTTCGGCAACGACGTCTGGGAGCACGCCTATTACCTTAAGTACAACAACCGCCGTCCGGAATATCTCGCCGCCTGGTGGAACGTTGTGAACTGGGATGAAATCAATCATCGTTACGACGAGTTCGCCAAAAGCAAACGTTAAAGTTCACACCTTCTTCGATGGGGAAGAATTGATTAATTCGGGCGATGCTGAAACTCAGCGTTAGTGCCGGATGCTATCATTTCTTCCCATCGATCCATGCGCATCCGTCGCACACTCCCCATTTGGGTTGGACTCCTGATTTTCGTCGCTGCAGTGACGATTGTCGTCCAGCTGCGAAAGCATGCTCCGCCCGAACCCGCCCGTCTTCTCCCTGGCGCCGATGGATTTCTCTATGTGAATCTTAAATGGATGCGGCGCGCCGAGATGGCTGACAAGCTCCCGCCGGTGCCTCACGATCCCGAATACGAAAGATTTATTCAGGCCACAGGTTTTCAGTTTGAAAGAGACCTAGAGGAGGCCGCGTTTGCCATCCACTACGCCAGCCCGGCGACCGACGGCGAACGGCGCTTCTCGGAGATATTTGTGGCGCACATTGATAGCGAGAAGCTTCGCGCTTATTTAAAAACGCTGGCGAGTTCAATCGACACCTATCGTGTGATCGATATCTACAACATTCCCGTGGAGAACCGGGTCCTGCGGGTCGCGATTCTTGGGGTGGACACGGTCGCCGCATCCAACCACAACGACCCGGCTGTCATTCGTGGCATCATCGATCGCTCGCGCAAACTGGCATCGCCTTTTGGCGGACCGGCCTTGTTGCGCCAGTTCTATAAATACGTTCCGCAACTGCCGCTGCCCAGCCTGGGATGGGCAGTTTTCAAGGTCAACTCCGATATGGCTCCAGCTTCGGTCGCGAGTTCGGTCACTGTGGTCGCCTCGGTTCGTTATCTCGGCGCAATTCACTTTCGCGCCGAGGCATTCGCCAAGGACGAAGAGGCTGCCGACGAACTCGCTTCCCAGACGAGCACGTTTCTAAACATTTTTCGATCTGCAGAAGTCTCCGTCGCCGGGCAGTCTCCCGATCCTGATTTCAAGCGCGCCATGGACAGCATTAAGATTGACCACAAAAAGGAACGCGCCGTGCTCACCGCCATCCTGCCAGCCGAATTGATCCGGAAGCTGGTTTCTGAAGCCCCTGCGCAGCTGTCGCCTGCAAAGCCCCAAAAACCAAAGTAATCAGCCGCGTCACACTCAAATCAATGACGATATCTTGACAATTGAATGCCACACAAATGCTTCGCCTGAGTTCGGGGTGAAGGTACAATATTCAAGAATGGGAAATCTTCCGCTTCCGATTGCCGCCTTTCTGGCGGGCCTGGTCTCGTTTCTCTCGCCATGCGTATTGCCGCTGGTCCCCGGATATGTGTCGCTGATTTCCGGCGTAGGCGTTGAGGAGTTGAAGGTTCAGGAAGCCGGCATCTTCCGCAAGCTGATGCTGAACTCGATTGCGTTCATTATCGGCTTCACCATCGTGTTCGTGATTCTTGGCGCGATCTCGACCGAGGTCGGGCGGCTGGCCGCGCAGTACAAGTCCACGCTGGGCGCGGTCGCCGGCGTGGTGATTATTCTTTTCGGCCTGCATCTTACCGGCATCCTGCGCATCAACGCGTTATACGCAGATAAGCGCCTGCACAACGTGAAGGGCGGCAGTACGCCGTGGGGCGCCTTTGCCATTGGATTCGCATTCGCTTTTGGCTGGACCCCCTGCGTCGGACCTATCCTGGCCGTAATTCTGGGCTTCGCGGCAACGCAGAATTCAGTGACAAAGGGAATAGGCTTGCTGACTATTTATTCCCTAGGCCTTGCTGTACCGTTTCTGTTGACTGCATTTGGCATCGAGCGCTTTCTCAAATTTTATGGAGGGTTCCGGCGGCACATGCACGCGGTTGAGGTCGCCAGCGGAGCTCTTCTGATCGCGCTTGGCGTGCTATTAGTGCTCGGCAAATTTACTCTGCTGTCACATTACTTTTCGTTCTTGAATCGCTTTGTTTTGTAAAGGAGTGTTGTGAAACGCGATCCGATCATTCTGATTGTTGTGGCGATCGTCATCTCGCTGATGCTGGTCTTCGGTATTCAGAAAACGCGACACGGGTCGCCGCAAAACTCAGGCGCCCTGCAAGGTAAGCCTGCTCCTGATTTTTCGCTGGCTTCGCTCGACGGCGCCACGTTGAAATTGTCCGATTACCGCGGCAAGGCTGTCCTGCTGAATTTCTGGGCGACGTGGTGCGAACCCTGCAAAATTGAGATGCCTTGGTTCGTCGACCTGCAGAAGAAGTATGGCCCGCAGGGACTACAGATTCTAGGTGTGGCAATGGACGACGCCAGTAACAAGGAAATCGCCGATTTTGCCAAGAAAATGGGTGTGAATTACCCGATCATGATTGGCAAAGAGGCTGTGGGTGATCAATACGGCGGCCTTCCGTACCTGCCATCCACGTTCTATATTGATCGCGAGGGAAAAGTTGTAGATCGCGTCTATGGCTTAATCAGTCGCTCTGAAATCGAAGCCGATATTCAGAAGGCCCTCGGCTCGCAGGTGGCCACAAAGTGAAATTTTTGCGAATACTGGTTTTGTTTGCGTTGGGAAGCCTTGCGGCCGCACAGGACCTCGCGGGAACGAAAAAGCCTACCATTGATTACCAGCCTCCGGAGATCACGACTATCGTTCGCGGGCATCCCAGCACAGTACAGTTGAATTTCCGTATTCCTGCCGGCTTTCACATCAACTCCAATCAGCCGAAGCAGGAGTATCTGAAGAAAACCGAATTGAAGATGGATCCGCCTACCGATATCGCAATCGAGAAACTCACGTATCCGGACGGCGAAGATCGCAGTTTCCCGTTCGCTCCCGATGAAAAGCTCAGCGTCTACTCCGGAGACTTTGTCATCGGAGTCGTGGTCAGGCCTTTGAAGACCGTAATGCCTGCAAGATACGCGGTGCACGCAACCCTCAAATATCAGGCTTGTGACAACGCTGCCTGCTATCCGCCGAGGCAGTTGCCGGTGAGTTTTGAAGTGAAGGTGGTAAAGGGTTCAGCCGAACACCCCAAGCATATCCCCGCGCAAAGCCCGCATACGCACAGCTAGCTATCCACGAGCGAAGCTGAGCGGGCGGGTTCGTCGTGGATCACCCGGCGAGTGCTTTTCCGAGCTCTTCAACTTCTTCCAATCGCGAAACCGTTCTTGTTTTTCCCAATGCGCTCATAACCGCGAACAAGCTTGGCGCAACACCCTGACCCGTTAATGCGACGCGCGCGCCATTGATTAACGCGCCGGCTTTCACCTGCTTTTCTGCCGCAAAGTCGCGCAATACTCTCTCGGTCTCTTGTTCGCTGAAGTCTGACAAGGCTGCGTAACGTTCACTTAATTCGACCAGCAGTTGCCGCACGCTCGCCTCTTTCAGGAATTTCTCAACCGCCGCCGGATCCGGCTCAAACTTATCGCTGAAAAATGCGCGGAAAGATCCCGCAAAATCTTTCAGGCTGCGGGCCCGCGGTTTCAGCAAATCGATGGTCGAAAGAAGCCACGTCTGATTGCGCCTATCAACGTTCACACCCGCCTTCGCCCACTCGTCCTCAATCAGCGGCAGCAAGGAATCGGCGGGATAGGACCGAATATATTCGGTATTGAACCAATCCAGTTTTGCGCGATCGAAAACCGCATCCGATCGCGAGATCGCGTCAAGGCTGAACAGACGAATCAATTCCTGGTCGCCGAGAATCTCCGGCGAACCCTCGGGCGGAGTCCATCCCAGCAACGCCAGGAAATTGCGAAAGGCTTCCGGAACGATACCCTCATCGCGGTATGCCATCACGCTCGTTGCCCCATGACGCTTGCTCAATCGTGTCTTGTCCGCGCCGAGAATCAGCGGAACATGCGCAAACACCGGCATCGGCGCACTGAGAGCCTGATACAGTAGAACCTGCTTGGGTGTGTTCGAAATGTGGTCCGCGCCCCGAATGATGTGCGTAATACGCAGGTCGATGTCATCGGCGACTACGCTCAGGTGATACGTAGGGCTGCCGTCGGAGCGCAGCAAGACAAAGTCTTCCAGTTCTGGATTAGCAAACTCGACTTTGCCGAAAACGGCGTCGTCAAATGACGTACTGCCGGATTCCGGAACCGCGAAGCGTACCGCTGCTGCTTCGCCTGCATTCTTTCTCCGCAATGCCCCTTCCCGATCGATTTTGCGGCAGGTTCCCTCGTAGCGCGGAGGCCGACATTCCTCGGCAGCTTTGGCTCGCCGGGCCTCCAACTGCTCTTTGGTGCAAAAGCAGTAATATGCAGCACCGGAGTCGATCAGCTTGGCAGCCGCATTGCGATAAAGTTCCACGCGTTGGGTCTGATAGTACGGCCCCTCGTCCCAATGGATTCCCAGCCAGTGCAGCCCCTGGAGAATTCCGTCCACCATCTCAGCGGTGGAGCGTTCAAGGTCGGTGTCTTCGATTCGCAAGACAAGCGTGCCGCTGCAGTGTTTCGCGAACAACCAGTTAAACAAGGCGGTGCGAGCCCCGCCTACATGCAGATATCCCGTCGGTGAGGGAGCAAAACGAACCCGGACTTTGCCTGATGAAGTAGGGGAAGGCGCGTCTGCCATGAAGGTAACCAGAATTGGATGTTACGGCCCTTGTCAAAAGAGCGTCAAGCGAGCCGAAGTGCCTCTAAATCAGTGCAATACGATAGTTACCTATGCGTCCCCAAAATGTTGTTTTGCACGTCCGCATATGAAACCATAGAACTACGTGTAGCTCTGCATTGAGAACGGTACGTTAACTCTGCATGAATAGTGTGGTCATTGGCGCGGTCGTGCTCCCTGGAGTAGTGCCTCTACTCCTATTCCTGGTATTCACTTACCTGCACGAGCAGAGCCGGCAACCGTATTTCCGCGCCTGGCAGCTCGCCTGGGCGGCGTATACGCTGCACTTTGCGCTCAACGCCTGGTCCGTGGCACTCGGGAGTAACACCGCCCTGGAGCTGGTGGCCTCACTTCTGCTGGTGGCGATGGCTATTTGTATTCTGGTCTCCACCCGCCTGACCCGCCGCCTCACAAGCTCAGAGCGCAAGGAAGCCTTTCGCCTGCGATGGTATGAACTCGCGGTTGCCGCAGTGTGTGTCGCGCTTGCCATTTGGGATTTGAAACCTGGTGCGGAACTGGCCGTAATACTCAATCCGCATCTTCATCTGGGCGTCGCAATCGCGGCCGTGCTTGGATACAGTTCATTTCACTTTTACCTCGCGGCCCAGCGTAGGAGTTCTCCAGCCTTTTACATTCTGTTTGTCGCGCTGGCGTTTTGGGCTGTGCTGATGATGGTCGGCCAATTCCGCCCGGGTCTTTCGGAAATGTTCGGCGTTTCCGGCCAGCTTGGGCCGTTGCCGCAAATGCTGCTCGGCATCGCCATGGTGATGGTGCTGTTTGAGAGTGAGCGCAACGCCGTCCAGGAAAATGCGCTGGCGTTCTCAAAGTTGGATGTCGATCCGATGCGCCTGCTCTCGGCGCGCGACCTGGCGCCCAGCATGCAAAGTATCCTTGACCGCCTGGTCGCGCCGCTTCCTACGAACCGCGCAGTCATCTGCATCTCTGAACGCTGGCGCGCGGTGCTGCCTTCGGTTCAGCTGGGGTTCTCGCAGGATTTCGCAGCTAATCTCGATGCCAGCGGCGCCGGTGAATACGTCTGCGAACTGGCCTATCGCCGCGGCGGGTTCGTGACTTTCCGCAACGTTCCGGAAATGTCTGAGCCCTTGCCGGCCTTTCCCGGCGGTCGCTTTGAGCAGTTTCGGCAGGCGCTTGCGGCTGAAAACATCCGCAATGTGACTGCAGTAAGCCTGCAAACCCGCGAGCACAATTTCGGAGTTGTTCTTTTTCCCCATGCGGAGCGCCGCTTGTTTGGCGATTCCAACTTGCGCCTGCTGATCGGGTTGGCTCTGCAGATTGGGCTTACGCTGGAAAACTACGTAGTCATGCATGACGCGCAGCGGCGGACAAAAGAGTATCTGCTGCTCACGCAGATCGGCCAGGCGATCAGCTCGCGCCTCGACCAGCAGGAAGTCCTGCGCGCGGTCCACAAGGAACTCGGCCAAATCTGCGACACCTCTAACTTCTATGTCGCGTTTCAAGAAGGCGATTCCATTGTCTTTCACCTCGAGGTTGAAGACGGCCAGTTTCTGCCTCGGCGCCAGCGCCGGGTCGACAATGGTTTCACTGAATACATGCTGCGCACCGGACAGCCGGTGCTGATTCGATCCGACCTGGATCGCGCGCGGGAAAGACTGGGTGTGTCTTTCGTTCCCAAGCGTCCAGCGAAATCTTTTTGCGGCACCCCCATCGTGGTAAATGGCAATGCTACCGGTGTAATGGCTGCCCTGAGCACGACTCGCGAATACGTTTTCGAGCAGCGCGACCTGGACGTGCTCAAGACTGCTGCCGGCCAGGTTGCGGTTGCCATGGAGAATGCGCGCTTGTTTGCTGAAGAGCAGCGCCGTTCGCGGCAGTTTGCCTTCCTCAACAACGTTTCCAAAACCGCCATTTCCAGCGAAGACGCCGAGCAGATGCTTGCCGAAATCATCGCTCACATTCAAAAGAACTTCCGCTTCGATCACATTGGTATCGGCATTCTCGACTACGCCACCAAGGAAATCGAAATCAAAGCCGAAGCCGGCACTACGGCGCGCGAAAAAGGGAAGCGAATTCCGGTAAGCAGTGGAATTATGGGCCGGGTCGCGCGAACCGGCGAGGCGTCGTTCGTGGAAACGGGTGAGCCGGGGCAGATTCAGGCCCTGCTGCAGACATCTCGCAGCGTACTCTGCATCCCAATTACCTACGGCGACACGTTGCTCGGAGTCCTCAACGTAGAGAGCGAACAGGAGCGCGCCTTCTCCGAAGAGGATCGCCTGGTGATGAACACCCTGGCCGACTTGCTTGCAACCGCGCTGCATAACTCCTTCGTATTCCAGAAGCTGCAGCAGCAGTCAATCACCGACGGCCTCACCAGCATCAAGACGCGTCGATTTTTCTGGGAGGCGCTCACCGCCGAGTGGAAGCGCGCATCCCGCTCGGGACGGCCGTTTTCCGTCGTGCTCATCGATCTCGACAAGTTCAAGGAAGTCAACGACACCTTCGGCCACATGGAAGGCGACTTGGTATTGGCACGGGTGGGGCGCTTGCTCGAGCAGAAATGCCGGCAATCCAACGTGGTGGCGCGTTACGGTGGAGATGAGTTCGTAATCCTGATGCCGGAAACCGGGGTCGAGCAGGCTCAGATTCTTGCTGAGCGCTTGCGCCTGTGGCTCGCAACTGATCCGATGCTGAGCGAACACAAGATCACTGGCAGCTTCGGCGTTGCCAGTTTTCCAGTCCATGGTTTTTCGGCCGAAGACATCATTCGCGTTGCCGATGCTGGAATGTACGTCTCCAAGAAGGCCGGAGGCGATCGGGTTTCAACTGCCGAAGAGTTTGGCCAGGACCAGGAAGCCATGGTCCAGCGGCAACTCGTGTCAGGCTACATCGAGGGTTTCCTGCAGCGCGAGCGAACCGGCCAGGAGCACGTGGAGGAGTTGGTCGGGACCTTGCGAAAACTCTCGGCCGGCAACGAGTCGAAGAATTTGCCTTTATTGCGCGATTCCATCGAAGCTCTTGCGCGTGCGGCCGAATCTCGCGAGTTAAATGCTCCCGGTCATGGAGAAGCTGTTGCTCAATATTGCGCCATGATCGGACGAGCCCTCGGTTTTTCGCCGGAAGATGTGCGCGAGTTGGCCTTTGCCGGCCGCGTGCACGACGTGGGCAAGATCTTTACGCCGGAACGCGTGCTCAACCGCCAGGGTTCTCTGTCCGAAGACGAATTTCATCATGTGCGAATGCATCCGGGAATCGGTGGCGAAATCCTTAGTGCGCTGCCGAATGGCGAACGCGTGCAGGCTGCTGTCTCATGCCACCATGAGCGGGTGGATGGCAGCGGCTATCCCTCAGGTTTGCGCGGGGAGGAGATTCCCCTCTGGGCTCGCATCATCGCGGTTGCCGATGCTTATGTGAACCTCACCAGCGACCGCTCACTAACTCCAGGCAAAACCAGCGAACAAGCCATTGCCGAACTCGAAAAAGCCAGTGGCGTAAAATTCGACGGCATGTTGGTGCGCGTTCTCACGCGCGAATTGAAATCCGAGCGCAGCCTGCCTGGGCTGGGCAGCTAAGCCGACGAATCTGCGATTTGCCAAATCAGCACTGTAGGCCCGAAACTATCCAACTATGCCTGTAAGCCTGTCTCTGGAAGGTAAGGTCGCGCTGGTGTCGGGTGGGTCGCGCGGGATTGGCGCGGCAATTGTGCGAATGTTCGCCAAAGCTGGTGCGCGCGTCTTCTTCAACTACGAAAAAGCAAAGGCCGCGGCGGAGGCTTTGAGCCGGGAATGCGCTACCGAGAACTGCGTTGCAGGTCAGTGCAGCCTGAATTCTCCTGCTGCGGCGCAAAGCCTAGTTAACGATTGCGTGAAGCGCTTTGGACGCATCGACATTCTGGTCGCCAACCATGGCATCTGGCCCGACGACGACCTGCCGATTGACAAGATGCCCGATGAGCATTGGCGCAGAACGATGTCTATTAATCTCGACGCGGTGTTCGGCCTGGTTAAGCATTCAGTTGCAGAAATGAAGAAAACCGCGGGCCCAAAATCTCCCGCCCACATCGTCCTTATCAGTTCAACCTCCGGGCAGCGCGGCGAAGCGTTCCACGTCGACTACTCCGCCACAAAAGGGGCGATCATAAGCATGACGAAGGGTTTGTCGACCGAACTCGCTCCGCATCATATTTATGTGAATTGCGTGGCGCCGGGCTGGGTCGATACCGATATGTGCCATCCGACGCTCGATGATCCGGAAAAAGCCGGGAAAATTTTCGCTACGATCCCTCTCGGCCGAGTGGGCAGGCCCGAAGAAATCGCCGGCCCCGTGCTTTTTCTGTGCACGCCTCATGCGGCGTTTATCACCGGAGAGGTGTTCAATGTCAACGGCGGTGCGGTGCTGGTGGGATAGCAGAGTCCAAGCAGCCGAAAATATGCCAGTTTGCGTCTAACATAGCAAGAGATGAAGTATGTTATTACCTTCCTACTCCTGATCGCGCTGGCTTTTGCCCAGAGCGGCACGCCCGCTGCTCTGCCTGCCGCATCGGCTGACACGCAGCAGCAAAGCACATTGTCCATACCGGTTGACCAGGAAAACGCCCGCAAGGCCCAAGCAGTTATTGATCAGGCCATTCAGGCGCTTGGCGGTCCCGCTTATCTGAATTGGAAAAACGTCCTTCAGGAGGGCCGCGGCTACAGCTTCCATCATGGCCAGCTCAACAGTCTGGGGACGCCTTTTTGGCGTTTCAAGGAATTCCCCGACAAAGAACGTGTCGAACTCACCAAGAAGCGCGATGTGATTGAAATCTTCAATGGCGACAAGGGCTACGAAGTCACCTACAAAGGTGTGCGCAACCTCGACGAAAAGGACGAGCTCGGCCCGTATTTACGCCGCCGCCACTACTCGCTGGACGCGGTCCTCCGCCAGTGGCTGCACGAGCCCGGTATCGCGCTGTTCTACGACGGCCAGACCGTTGCCGCGCAAAAGGAAACCGACGAGGTCATGATCATGAATTCCAAAAATGAAGCGGTGACGCTGAATTTCGACATCAACACCCACCTGCCGGTGAGAAAGAGCTTTGTTTGGCGCGACCCTGTCGATCGCCAGCGCAACATCGAAGAAGAAATTTACGACAATTACCGCGAGACGCAGGGAATCATGACGCCCTATGACGTAACCCGTTTGTTCAACGGAGACATGTCGGCGCAGTCTTATCTCACCACCGTCACTTATAACCAGCCTATGGAGGAGAGCCTTTTCGATCCGAAAGTCCCGATGGGGAAGAAGCGGTAAACAGGATTTCAGGTTGAGGCGGTAACGATTTGTGTAATCCCTGCAGGTTTTGGTAATTAGGAACGTATGTAAATTATTGAAACTAAATGAGCTACGTCAATTACAGAGAGTTCTTGCGCTAGTAAGTTGTGGCTAATTTGCCACATACGAATCCCACCCCACTGCTATAGCCTAGACCGCTGAGCCACCAGGAACATTCTGATTCAGGAACAGACAATTCGTTCAGCCGTGCAGTGCAGCGGCATTGGACTCCACTCCGGCGCGCACGTGCGTCTGCGCATCCTTCCCGCGCCAGCCGGCACTGGCATCGTTTTTCGCCGCACCGATCTTGACGGTTTTGAAGTGGAGGCGGTCAGCCGCAACGTCGCTCGCGTCAGCTATGCCACCAGCTTGATGAAGAAAGGCGTGCTCATCTCCACCACCGAGCACCTGCTGTCCGCCATGATGGGCATGGGCATCGACAATGCGATCGTCGAACTCGACAACCTGGAATTGCCGATCCTTGATGGCAGCGCACGTCCGTTCGTAGATTTGGTGCGCCGTGCCGGTATCCGCAAGCAAAGGCGTGCGCGGACTTACATCCGCATCCTTCGGGCTCTGGAAGTGCGTGAAGGGAACAAGTTCATCGCCGTTTATCCCGCCGACCGTTATTCGGTCTCATACTCGATCAATTTCCCGCATCGTCTGATCGGCCACGAAACCCGGTCTATTGAACTTACAAACGGCAACTATGTTTCACAGATCGCTCCTGCCCGTACGTTTGGTTTCCTGCATGAAGCCGATGCGATGCGTCAGCAGGGATTGATTCGCGGCGCTTCGACAGACAATGCCTTGGTCCTGACTCACGATGGACTGGAAAATCCCCCGCTGCGTTTCGACGACGAGTTTGTGCGCCACAAAATTCTGGACCTGATTGGAGATCTGGCCCTGATTGGCCGCCAGATTCTCGGTAACGTGGTTGCCGACCGCGCCGGCCACGCTATGCACACGGCTCTGGTATCCCGCCTTTTGCGTGACCGATCTCTGTGGGAGGAAACAACGCTCTTGGAAGACGAATCACCGGATTATCGGAGGTCCGAAGCCTCTGCCGAGCATAGACTGTAAGCGGTCCTGAAAACTCTCCTGCAAGTTGTGAGTCGTTTTCTCACGCCGAATTCACCGGTTCAACACAAAATTCACCGTAATTTGCGTTTCTACTTCAATGGCCTCACTGTTCAGGAAATAAGGCCGGTATTTCCATTCGCGAACGGCATCGAGCGCGGCCTGCGCGAGTAAAGCAGGGCCCGAAATAATCTGCTCCTGCTCAATCACGCCAGTGCGGCTGATGACTGCCTTGATCACAACTGTGCCTTGAACGCCCGCCAGCTTGGCAATTGCCGGGTACTGTGGCTCAACCCGGCGCACCAAATTGCCTTGCATCATGACCGACATGCGGGGCGGACGAGCGGCGGGCATCGGATGAGCGACCGGGCGCGCGAGCATGGTCGAAATAGAATTCGGCACGCCGTCTGCGACCCCGGGGGTGCCAAAGGACAAGCTCGGCGCCTGCGGCTCCTCGGTTCCCATGTTTTGGTCCTGCGCCGGACGAAACGAGAAACTCGGATTGATACTAACGATGATCGGACTCAGGTGCACCGACCCGCTGGACGGCGCGCTAGCATGGGCCGGCTGCGCGTGTGCGTATCCGCTTGAGACCGGCACGAAAATTGGCCGTCGCACGAAGGCTTCGGGCAATCCTTCCGGACGCAGCAGCGGAATTACCAGCGCGGTGGCAACAAACGCAGCTTGCACGGTAAAGGAAAGCATCGCCGTCCAGCGGCGAGCAGGGTTTTCGCGAATGGGCTCGAGTCCGGCGAACATGGCGTGCGCTCCTCAAACAGTGGTCCTGTTACGAATAAAGACACCGCTAGCCGGATGTGCGCAGCGCTATCGAAAAAAATAAAAAGCCGCGATTGCTCGCGGCTTTTAGGAACAAATTAGCTAAAACTGGTGTCGGTCAGCGCGCCGGAGTTGTGGAAGACGCAGGCTTGTTGGCGGCAGCGGAAGCAGGTTTTGAGGTGCCCACTCCGGCCGGTCTTGAGCTAGCGCCTGTTCCAGCGGGTTTCGCACCCGACCTCGGCGCCGGCGGCGCAATACCGGATTGCGCGTTGTACGCTTCAACGACACACTTGGTCAGGTCTACACCAGGTCCTGACGCGAGAACCATGCCCTGCGGCCATGGCTGGGAGGTGTCGAGGATCATTCCCGCTCCATTCTCGTTGCCACACTTGATCACAATCGGCGCCATTTTTTGCAGAATCCGCTGGCCGATCTCATTCTGCTGGGTCTGGAAATCTTCTCGGGCATCCTGGGCTGCGCGATCGAGGGCTTTCTGCTTGACTTCGATTTGCCGCTGCAACTCTGCTTTGGCGTCCTCGGTGGCCGTGTTCAACTTCTTCTTCAGAGCCTCGATCTCATCACTCTGGCCCTTCAATTCGTTGCTCTTGGGCTCGAACTTCTTGCTCAAAGAATCCATATCACGCTGGCCTTCATTGCTGGCGAAGATGGCCTGCTCGATATTGATCGAAGCGATTCCCTTGTTGGTCGGGCTTAGCGTGGTTGGAGCGGGATCGTTGGCGGTGCCCGGAGCAGCCGGCAAAGTGGACGGGGTACTGCTGGTTTGGGCGGAAACGGCTGATGCCAACAGCGCAGCCACAGCCATCATAGAAAGTACAAACTTGGGTTTCATGGTGTTACTTAAACTCCTTGAGAACAGCTCCTGATTTGTCAGATGCGAAATTTTCAGAACTGGAATACATCACCACGCGCAGCTCCTCGAGACCACGACGAGCAGGTTCGAAATGTCCTTTCGATCTGGGAGCGCCGCGTCTACGCACGCACGATCGGCAGCTCTGGCGTGTGGATATCGTCCATTATAGGAACCGCTCGGCCCAGCGTCAATCCTCTTAGAAAGTTGTGCCTACCGTGAAACGGAAGGTCTTTCTCGGCTCGCGGAGAAGGTACCGAGGCGAGAAGTTGTTCTTATAGAGCTGGTAACTGAAATCTCCGGCCGCGCAGTTCGGACCGGGACATCCCGGGAACATATTGCGCGTAATTGGCACCGGAGCCTGGCCGATTTGATCAAGCCGTATGGGGTTATATGCATAGTAAACGCGGAAAGGTGCGTTCACAATCGGCAACAGTACCTCTAATTCAATGCCTGTCGATCCCCGCGGCTGCCAGTTGCTTTTGCTCAGAATCGAAAGGTTCTGGCTAAAACTAAAGTTCTGCGTTCCCGTACAGAGGTGTGTGACGGGATCCTCGGTAGGACAGCCGTACGGCAATTGATTGATTGCGGCAAGCTGTCCGTTGTTTATACGTAGTTGCGAATTTCGAAGGATTGGGTCAAAACCGAAATCGAAGAAAGGTGAAATGTTGACCGGGCCCGCGATATTGATCCGATACTCGGCATTCCCGACCAGGCTCATATCTCCGCCGGGGAAGGTGATCTGATCGACCGGGATGCGGACCGTGTAGTTTCCCGCAAGAGGGTTCGCCGGATCCTTCGGAACGATGGATCCGTCCGGATTGCGCAAAGGAACGACTGAAGCCGTCGGCAAAAACGCTATCGGCGAAACCGATCGTATGTCGAAGCCACGCAGGTCGTTTTCACCACCGGCGTAGAAACGCTGGAAGGGCGGTGCTACCAGGCCGCCGTAGCCCGTCAGGAACGAGCCCAGGAAGTGCAGGCCAACCGCATTGCGCCGGTTTTGCACCGGAATCCAATGCTTGTACTCAAAGATGGGTCTGACCGTGCGGACTGTTCCGCCCAGACCCGACAATTCCGCTCCAAAAAAGTACGAGCTTCCCGAGTGCGGGTACAAAGCCGCGTCGAGCGTGTTCTCGGTGTAGTTCAGCAGGATTTTGCTGGTGACAATTCCGTTGAGTGCGTTGGGTCCGCTGATTCCGCTGAATGCCAGGAAGCTGAAGAGATTCTTCGAAGCCTGGGTGAGCGCGATCAGCGAGGAAACATCATAAGAGTAGGTGGCGCCGACGCGCTTGAAACTTGCGCGGCGCAGCGGATACGAGGCAGTGAGAGTAAACCCCTTGCTGGATTGAGTGTAGTTCTGAAGGCTCTGCAGTTCCGCTTGAGAAAGATTGAGCGCGGCACCGGTAAAGAGGGCAGTTTGACGAGCCTGGTCAAAGCTGATCTTGTTTCCATAGACCGTAAATCCCGCGGTAAGCGGACGATCAAACAGATACGGCTCGGTGAAGCCGAACATGATACTGCGCTCCAAGCTGCCCAGGTTCGCTTGCACGCTGAGCGTTTCACCTAGGCCAAGGAAATTGTTGGTCGTGTAGCTCAGGCCGATGAAGGATCCGGCGAGTCCGCTTACGCCGCCTGAGAGCCCAATCTGGTTCTTGCCCTTCTCATGGACCTTGAGCGTCAGATCAACGGTGCCGTTCTTCTCGTCGAGATGGCGCTCGGTCACGGCCGGGTCATCAGGCTTGATCTGATCGAAATATCCCAGTTGGTTCAGCCGCTGAATGCTGATTTTCCAATATTGCTCGTTATAAAGCTGGCCCTCTTCAAGAATCAGTTCGCGCCGGATGACTTTGTCACGCGTGGTGGTGTTTCCTGAAAATTCAATACGGCGAACGTAAAACTGCTTGCCTTCGTCGATATCGATTTCAAACGAGACCGTTTTCTTCTGGTCGTCCACGTTGGGATACGGAACCGAGCTGGCATTGATGAAACCCTGCGAACCATAAGCGGTTTTGAGGTTCTCAAGACCTTTGGCAATTTTTTGGCGATTGAAAATGTCGCCATCTTTTATGGCAAAGAGTGCACGCAGCGCTTTGGTGTTCGTCACGGCTTTGTTGCCTTTGAAGGTGATCGATCCCAGCCGGTATTGATCGCCTTCTTCGATTGGCACCGTGATATCCATGGCCTTGCCGGGACCATGCTGGAGCAACGGAATATGGAAACCGGTGTGGCCGGTATCGCGAATCTTCGTCAGCGGCTCGCCGACATTGCCTTTGAAGTAGCCGCGGTTCTGCAAGTCCTCGCGAACCAGTTCCATGTCGTCGTCAAGTTTGGTCGCATCGTAGGTCTTGGCGAAGATATTCTCGAGAAAAATAGAATGAGGCACCCCGATCGGCTTCAGGAAGTGCATCGCGCTGCGCAGTTCGCGGTTTTTAACGTGACGGTTGCCCTCGAAGCGGATCCTGCCCACTTTGACCTTCGGCCCTTCGCGCACTACGAACGTGACTCCAACCGAAGCGGGCGGGATCGGCCGGATTTCCGTCCGAATAGTCGAGAACTGGTGACCGTGCTCGGCCTCCAATTGCTTGATGGTCACCTCGGCGTGCTTGACTTTGGTGGGATCGTACTGCGATTCGATCGAGAGTCCGACTTTATCCTGCTTGAATCGGTCGAGGATGTCGCTTTTGGAAATCGCGTTAATACCGAGGTAGTTGAGTTCCTTAATGCGCGGTTTTTCTTTGACGTAGATGTGCAGGATCCAGCCTTTGGGCGTGGCCTCGCGCTCAATGCGGATGTCCTCGAAAAAGCCCGTGTTCCACAAGGAATTGAAGTCACGCTCGATGGCGGCCTGATCGTAGATGTCACCGGGGTGAGTGAAGACGTGCGCGAGAACCACATCTCTAGGCACGCTGCGGTTTCCATGAACTTCAATGCCGACGATGATGTCTTGCTGCTGGGCGCCAAGGCGCGGCGCGAATGCTGACAAAATGAAGACGACCGGGCATAAGCGCCGGATCATGCGGACGAAAGAAGCCTTTCCGAATGAATGGGATCGGCCCAGGGAATGGAGATTCTTTCGGGGCCAATGAACGACACCCCTCCAACTTACAGGCCTATCCTGATGAGCGCGAAGAATCGCCAACTTACCTCAGCTAACTGGGAGTATGGAAAACCGCAATTATACGGTAGAGCTGTGGAGAGCGTCCAAAAGCAGCGGCCAGTGGTTCAATTGTCAGCGGCCAGAATTGTGTGCGAGACCCTGGCAACTGGGCAACTGATCACGGACGACTGGTTCGGAAAAGCTCCACTTCAACCAAGACGGAATAAAACGTGGCAGAGTTGCCCAAGTCGGTGAGTTTTTCCGACGTGAGGACGTTAATATTCTTGCCTCCGGGTGTAAGTTTTGCCCAGTTAAGCTTGCCTGCAACCACTCCTGGCGCAACTGTGCCATTAACCCTCGCTTTGAGTTGTATTTCACCGCGAGCGTTGAACACGCGGACGGTGTCGCCGTCGCGAATGCCGCGCCGCTTGGCATCGGATGAATTTATTTCCAGGAGCCCGAGTTGTTCCAGCGCCTGCATGCTGGGCACGTTCCCGAAGGTTGAATTCATGTAGTTATCGGCTTTACGCGCGAGTAGTTCGAGTGGAAACTCTTTAGCCTTCGCCGTGTGCCGCGATTCATCCGGAGGAACGAACGCTGCAACCGGATCCAGTCCCTGTTCCTTTAAAGCTTGGTTGTAAAGCAAGGCCTTACCGCTGGGCGTGCGGAAATTGCCATTGGCAAAGGGAAGAAACGGCTCGTAGCCGGCGGGTTGGTGTGGGAACGGGTGCCGTCCTGAGCCCTCCCTGAGGGAAGCCGAAGGGTCCGGCGGAGTGGAGTTCCGCTCTTCGAAATTCAGCCGAATATGCCCTTCCTGTTCCAGTCTTTCCCTCGTAATCCCTTTGAGCCACGGATTCGGCGACTGAAGCGCCTGATCGATCATGTTATCCGCTGAATCTCTGAAACAATCATCATCGAACCCCATCTTATGGGCGAGCCCGCGGAAAACCTCGATATTCGGCCGGCATTCTCCAGGAGGCTCAATCGCCTGATTCGAAATCTGCAGAAAGTAATGCCCGTACGCCGTATTCAAGTCTTTATGCTCAAAAAACGTGGTGGCGGGCAGGACGATGTCGGCGTAGTCGGTGGTGTCAGTGAAGAACTGCTCATGCACGACTGTAAAAAGGTCAGGGCGAAGCAGGCCGCGAATCACGGCGTTATGATTCGGGCAGACAGCGGCGGGATTTGAGTTGTAAACAAACAGCGCCTTCACCGGCGGATCGCTGACTTCATTCAGCGCTTTGCCGAGTTCCACCATGTTGATGGTGCGGGCCGGCCTGCCAAGGGCCGTTTCCATCAGCTCGGTTCGCTCCAAAGCCGCATTGTTCAAGCCAAAGGCGGCGCTGGTAGAAAGCTGAAACCCGCCCCCAATTTCTTTCCAGGAACCGATGATGCACGGCAGCATGGCAATGGTTCGCGAGGCGGTGCCGCCATTTTCCGAGCGCTGCACGCCATAGTTCATACGGATGACCGAGGGGCGAACCGTAGCGTATTCACGTGCAAGTTTATAAATGTCAGCGGTCGTGATTCCGGTCCACGCCGAGACCTTCTCTGGCGGATATTCTTGGACCTTCGTCCGAAGCTGGTCAAATCCTTCCGTGTGCCGCGCAACGTAATCCGCGTCGTAAAGATTTTCATTGATGATGACGTGCATCATGGCCAAAGCGAGCGCAACGTCGGTCCCGGGATTGATGGGGATGTGCCAGTCGGCACAAGCCGCGGTTCGCGTGCGATAAGGATCAATTACGACCAGCTTGGCGCCGTTGCGGCGGGCCTCCTCGATAAAAGGCCAGAGATGAACGTTGGTGCCGTGAATGTTCGCCGCCCAGGCAATGATGTACTTCGAATGGCGAAATTGCTCCGGCTCAGTGCCCATGTTCGCGCCGTAAAGCGAGCGAACGCCGGCGCCACCGGCTTCAGAGCAAATATTCCGGGCAAGCTGAGAGGCCCCGAGGCGATGGAAGAAGCGGCGATCCATCGAGCCGTACCCGAGCTTCGCCATGTTTCCCGCATAGGAGTAAGGCAGGATAGATTCGCTGCCGAACTCGGTTGCGATGCTCCGAAATCGGCTGGTGATCTCGTCGAGCGCTTCATCCCAGGAGATCCGCTGCCATTCACCGCGGAGCTGCGTTCCGCCTGGCCGAGCGCCCATTCCCACATGGCCATCGGCGGGACCTTTTGGTGCAATCCTCCGCATCGGATACAGCACGCGGTCGGGCGAATAGACGCGGTCCAGATACTTGGCCACTTTGGCGCACAAAAATCCGCGCGTCGTCGGATGAGCAGGATCGCCCTGGATTTTTGTTGCTTTGCCATCCTCGACGGTGATCAGCACGCCGCACACGTCGGGGCAATCATGCGGGCACACGGCGTGGACCACTTTCTTCACAATTGGTCAATTATAAGAGATAGCTGAAATGGTTTTTCCAGAATTGAGAGCTGTTCGGCTTTTCTCTGCGCTCTTTGCGAGCTTTGTGGTCAAAGCTTCACAGCGCTACTTCACGCCAATATAGAGATCCACTTGTCCATTTTGCGGGTCTTGCGCCCGCTGGTCGTAGAATTCGAAGTCCGTGTGATAGGCGCGCTTGAGCTTGCCTTCATCCTCGAGGCGGAAAATTTTCTGCCAGACGGCGGGTACAACCTTCGGGAAAAGGCCCTTGTCGCTGGTGATCACGGCGTATTTTCCCGCGCGAATGCGCTTGGCAACCATGCCGGACGGCGTGGTTGTGCCTTCTTTCACCTTTGCTCCGATCAAGAAACTGTATTCGCCATTGTGATCGCTGACGTAGTCGGAATAGACGGCGTAAACGTTGGGATCGGCGCGATCAGGGATTCGTTCGAGAGTCCCTTCGCCGAAAAACTTCTGCCATTGCTTGCCGATGACTCCTTCCGGGGTGGCTTCTCTGGCGTTGGTGGTGCGGGCTTCGATGCCAACGACGGTGAAGCCGGGAATTTCGACATTGTGCACAGAGTCCTCTTTGTCGTTGGTCGCAGGTCCTTGGTCGTTGGTCAGTCCGAAAAGCGCCGAGCAGACGATAACCGCGCCGAAAACAAGTAAGAGCGGCTTCATAGCCGAACATTTCCCCACTCAAAGCTCTTGTGTTGCCGACGACCGACAATCGAGGACCAAGGGCGGTTTTATTTAATTTCCATCACTTCTTTTTCTTTCGCCTTGCACATGTCTTCCATCTTCTTGATTTCGTCGTCGGTGAGCTTCTGAATCTCCTGTTCAGCGCGTTTCGCCTCGTCCTCGGTGATTTTTTTATCTTTGAGCGCCTTCTTAATGGCTTCGTTTCCGTCGCGCCGAATGTTGCGGATCGCGGTGCGGTGGTCCTCGAGGACCTTGTGCAGGTGCTTGACCATCTCCTTTCGCCGCTCTTCGGTCAGAGGAGGGATTGGGACGCGAATGATCTTTCCATCATTCATCGGGTTCAGCCCGAGTTCACCGGAACGGATGGCCTTTTCGATATGCGAAAGCTGCGAAGGATCATAGGGTTGCACGGTGATGAGTTGCGGCTCCGGCGCGTGCACAGTCGCGACCTGGTTCAACGGCATCTGCGAGCCGTAGGCCTCCACCATCACTCCATCGAGCATGTGCACGGAAGCGCGGCCTGTGCGGGTCGCGACCAGCGCTTTGCGAAAGTCATCAACCGCCCTGTCCATACGGCTTTTCAGCTGCGTATAGGTATCTTTGAGTCCTGGAACCGCGGCCATTGTCGGCTGCGCCATGTTTCAGCTCCTTGGATCAGAGGTAAAACGCTGAATTATAAACCGAATGACGGCGCGTCACGGACTTCAAAGAATCCTAGTGATGATGTCATCCCGTGCGTCGTTCAGGAACCGAGGGACCTGACCATGCGAAATGATCGGCAATTGGCATGGACGGTCATTCGCGATCCGCGATTCTCAAAAGAAAAAACTCCGGAAAAGCGCCAGGATTTTTGCCTGCAATTCTACCCGTTTCGCCTTGCCTTTGAATCCCAGATCGTGGCCCGCGCCGTCGACGACCAACAACTCGTTTTTCGCTGGAATCAATCGACGTGCCGCCTCAATTTCCTCGATCGATCCAAACGGATCGCGCGTGCCTTCCACGAACAGAGTGGGAATGTCTAGGTGAGCAAGGTGCTGGGTACGCAATTGATTCGGCTTGCCGGGAGGGTGCAGTGGATAGGAAAGCAGAAGCAGCCCGTCAGCGAGCTTATCCTCAGCCAGCAGCATGCTGGCCTGGCGCCCACCATAGCTCTGCCCGCCGATAAAAACGCGACCTGAAGCCATCTTTCTCATTGCTGTAATCGCGCTCTTCAGTCCTTCGCGGTCGCGAGCTCCGTCGCCTGGCCGCGGCGGCCCAAATCGCCGGACCTGCCGAAATGGCAGATCGCAGCGCAGTACTGTGAAACCTGTGCTGGCAAAGATTTCAGCCAGCGCGACCAGTAGCGCCATTTGGGCATTCCCGCCCGCGCCGTGCGTCAGGATCAGGGCATTCCCCGAAGAGGCTTCAGGCCTATGCAGAAATCCGCGCACCGATGGATTAAGGGAGGTGTCAGAAAACGGCTCGCCAGTGCTCATGCGAACTACCAGCTTATCTTACAAAGCGGAGGTCGAATATGACCGTTATTCCTCGCGCAACGTCTGCGCCGGATCGATCCGCGCAACCCGCAGAGTGGGAACCACTGTGGCGATTAGCGTTACAGCCGCAAGTGTGACAATGACCGCGATGATTGTCGGCGCGTCATAAACACCGACTCCGTAAAGGACGCTGCGCATCACCCGCAGCGCCCCTGTACAAGCGGCGAGGCCGAAAAACAGGCCTAAGATGGCCGCACCCGCTCCCGAGCGGCCAATCTGCCGCATGGCTTCACTGATCGTTGACCCGAGCGCCATTCGCACGCCAATCTCGTGCGTTCTTTGCGTTACCATGTTCGCCACCAGCGCGAAAACTCCCACCGCGCTCAGCAACAGTGCCAATCCTGCCATCACTCCGAGGAGAGCTACTTCCACACGCTGCATGGCCAGAGTCTTGGCAAGTATGTCGTGCATGCTGTAGAAGCCAGAGAACGGCAGGTTGGGATCGACACTCGCCAGCGCACGTTGCATCTGAGCGGTCAAGCCTTGAACGGGCGCAGAGGTGCGTACGATCCAGCTTGGCTGAAACCAGATGTGCAGGAGTGAAAGCTGTCGCGCTTCCATTTGTGAAGCTGGAACATACATCGTCTGCTCGTTGTCGAGCGGAGCCACGGCATCGTAACCAGGTGCGATAGCCACGTCTCCGACGACTCCAACGATCATCATGTCCTTACCAACGTAGTGCCCGACTGGGTTTATGCCGTTGAAAAACTTGCGCGCGAAAGTCTGATTGACGACGGCCACCGGCTGCATATCCGGTCCGTCAGCCTCGGTGAAGGTGCGCCCCTGAAGAATTGGTATCTGCAGCGTGGAGAAATATTCAGGCGTGACATAGATTTCGTCAGCTGTAATTTTCTGACCCGCGCTCTTACCGTCATTGATAACAAGCGCTCCTGTAATTACGGCTCGCTCATAAGGCAGGCTCAAGCCAACCGCGGCCTGCTGCACGCCGGGAATTTGCCGCATGGCCGCCGTGCTTTCATCGAGCAATTTTCGAAAAGCCGCAGCATCGTGGTATCGCGCATCGTCGAGGGATGCCCGCGCGGTCATAACTCCATTTGGATTGAATCCCGGAGGCAGGGTTTGAAGGTGAATAAGAGTTCTCACCAAAAGCCCTGCGGCTGCGAGCAGCACCACAGTCAGCGCAACCTCGCCCATGATCAGCGTTTGACGGAGGCGCACAGCTTCACTGCCTAGCGCGCCTCGACGCCCAATGGAGGAACGCAAGTCGAACTTACGAGTAGTAAATGCGGGAAGCATTCCAAATAGCACACTAGTTGCGAGCGAAACAAGCACCGTGAATGCCAGCACACGGCCGTCGAGAGTAATGTCCGCTACAGGCAGAAAATGCTCGGGCAATAACAGGAGCAGTCCGCGCAGTGCAAGAAAGCCGACCGCCGCTCCGGCAACTCCGCCTGCAAGTGCCAACAACAGATTTTCCACCCAGAGTTGCTTCTGAACCTGCCAGCGGGAGGCGCCAAGCGCGAGACGGGTCGCAATTTCGGGCGTGCGGCGCAGCACGCGCACCAGAGTCAGTCCAGCGAGATTAGCGCAGGCGATCAGCAGAATCAATCCCGCTGCCAGCATCAGGGCCAAAACTTGGGGACGAAGGGTGTCGGTTTCGCCCTTCTGCAGCGGCTGAGAGTAGTACGTCACCTGCACGCCGGGATTGTCGCCTAACTCATAGCGGTTGCTGCGGTGCAGCCAGGCGCGGTTAATTTGGGCATCGGCTTCCTGCCAAGTCGCCCCATCGCGTAGCCGGGTAATGCACACGAAGTTCGTTCCAGTTCCTTCGCCTTCTCGGCTGGCTTGAATCGCGATGTAAAGGTCGGCGTTTGCGGGAGTGGTGACACCTTCGGGGAGCACGCCAATGACGGTGAACGGCTCGCCTTTCAACAGCACTGCCTGACCAATGATATTGGGTTCTGAAGCAAATGTGTTTCGCCACAGGCTGTAGCTCAAAATCGCTGTCTTGGGCCCATGGGGACGATCTTCCGCTTCAGAGAAATTACGCCCGATCAGCGGATGAATACTCAAAACGTCAAGATAGTGCTGCGAAATGCGAGCCGCACGAACGTACTGCACGTGAGATCCAGACTCCAGGTTTACCCCCGAGGCTCCGATACCCGAAATCGCCGAGATCAGAGCTGAAACATTGTCGCGCAGCAGTTCCCATTGCTCGCCGTCGAGATGATGTCTGTCATCCCATGGTTGCGGACCCTTGACTCGCGTGTAAATCGTCCCCATGCGTTCGGGATGCGAGTAGGGCAGGGACTTGAGCAGCAGAGCATTCACGATCGAAAAAATTGCCGTATTCGCGCCGATAGAGAGCGCCAAGGTAAGAATCACGGTGGCTGCGAAACCGGGATAGCGGTTTAGCTGGCGGAAAGCAAACTTAAGATTTTGCGTTAGCGCGCTCATCGAAGGTCGGCCTTTCAGGGGGGCTATCCACATTGGACGTAGCGGCACTGCAGAAGTCATATCTCATAATGATCTGCACCTCAGTGGCACCTTGATTGCCAAAGGCGTAGATTTCGTAAAACCATTGAACTCTGGACCTGACAGCTGAAGACGCCTTTGCGCCGAGTTATTGATGTCCATTCCCGAACACTAGCGTGCGTGTACGGACGCCCTAATACTGTTGAAAGTACTGCCGCGGCATTCAGATTAAGACGGTTCTGGCCCCGATAGCTGTGCTATAACTCAGCAAAATGCCTTCACGCCAAAGCTCCATTCGCCTGTTTCAGTTTGCAGGCATCGACGTATTTCTGCATTGGTCATGGTTCGTGGTGGCGATCTATGAACTAAGCGGCCCTAGCCGGCGCTATACGTCTTTCACCTGGAACGTGATCGAATACCTGGCGCTGTTTGCAATCGTATTGATGCACGAATTTGGACACGCGCTGGCTTGCCGCCAGGTTGGAGGCACTGCGAACCGCATCGTGTTGTGGCCGCTCGGAGGGGTGGCCTACGTTGATCCGCCGAGGCGTCCGGGGGCTACGCTGTGGAGCATCGCCGCCGGACCGCTGGTGAACGTCGCTCTCCTGCCCATCATCTATGCGGCCGGGCATACCAGCAAGTCGCTCGGGTGGTCTCAGGCATTTCCGAATTTCCACGCGTTGCTGCGCGGAATCTGGTTCATCGACATCGGGCTTCTGGCTTTCAATATTTTGCCCATCTATCCGCTCGATGGCGGCCAGATTTTGCGCGCTCTGCTTTGGTTCCCTCTGGGGCGTGCCCGCAGCCTAATGGTGACAACCGTTCTTGGATTTTTCGGAATCGCGGCCTTCATTGGCCTTGCCGTCTGGCTGCAGTCTGGCTGGCTCGCAATATTAGGTGTCTTTATGCTGCTGAATTGCTGGGGAGGGCTCAAGCATGCGCGAGCGTTGCTGAAAATCGGCAAGTTGCCACGCCGTGACGGTTTTGCCTGCCCGCGATGCAAGTCCGCGCCACCGATCGGCAATTTATGGAAGTGCTCGCAGTGTCAAACGCCGTTCGATACGTTTCAAACGGGCGCCTTGTGTCCGGCTTGCGGCACGCAATTTCCGGTAACGAAGTGTATAGATTGCGGCGCTGTGCATCCAATCAGCGAGTGGGCAATTGCGAGACTGGTTCCAGTTGGGCTGTGATCGAGTGCGGCCGTTCAATCGCTCTTCCGCGCGCCGCCGACTACGTGCAGCCGCATGAAGTTCGTCGAGCCGCTCGACATCTGCGTTCCCGCCACCACACCAAGAACATCCCCGGAACTAACCCGCCCGGTGCGCAGCAGTTCCTGCTCGGCGGTGACCAGCATTTCCTCGGAATTCAGCGCGTGATCGCGGATTACCGGCTGCACTCCCCAAAGCAGGTTCATGCGATTGCAAACCGCCGGCACGTGGCTGAATGCGTAAATGCGCGACTTGGGCCGGAACTTCGATAGCATCCGCGCAGTGTTGCCGGTTTCGGTGAAGACTGCGATTGCCGACATCTGCAGATCGTCGGCAGCGTGCGCGATCGCCTCGCAAATGGTCTCTGAAATCGAAAGGCTGGGGCGCTCGCGGCGACGGCGCGGTTCGGCAAAATCGCCCATGTTGTTTTCAGCTTCGACGACAATCTTCGCCATCATGCACACCGATTCGCGCGGATAGCGTCCGCTGGCGGTTTCGGAGGAGAGCATCACCGCGTCTGCGCCATCGAAAATTGCGTTGGCCACGTCGCTGGCCTCGGCGCGCGTGGGCCGCGGGTTCTCGATCATCGATTCGAGCATCTGCGTGGCGATGATCACCGGCTTGCGCCACTCGGCGGCGCGGCGAATCACGTACTTCTGAATGACCGGCACTTTTTCCGCCGGCATCTCGACGCCAAGGTCGCCGCGCGCCACCATCACTCCATCCGCAGCTTCAAGAATTGCCTCGAGCTGATCGAGCGCCTGCGGCTTTTCCAGCTTGGCAATGATGGGAACGTCTGAGTTGCGCGCTGCGATTATTCCGCGCGCGGTGCGAACATCGGCGGCCGAGCGCACAAACGAGAGCGCCACCAGATCAACTCCTTGCTGGATGCCGAATTCGAGGTCTTTGCGATCTTTCTCGGTGAGCGCGGGAATCGAGAGCGCCGCTCCCGGCAGATTGATGCCCTGGTGCTCAGCTAGCAGTCCGCCGTTGATCACTTCGCATTCGATGCTGTCGCCGCCAACGGCCTTCACCTGCAATTCAATCCGTCCATCGGAAAGCAGAATGCGCAAGCCGGGATGAACTTCATCGGGAAGACCGCTGAAGGTGGTCGAGATGAGATTCTTGTTGCCTTCGACAGGGCGGGTGGTGATCGTCACCGATCGTCCTGTTGCCAGCTCGACCGGCCTGTGGTCCTTGAGAACGCCGGTGCGAATCTTAGGGCCTTGCAGGTCTTGCAGAATGCAGATGGTTCGGCCCTCAGCTTCAGCATTTTCACGCAAGTTCTTGATGACGCGGGCATGCTCGTCGTGCGTGCCATGAGAAAAATTCAGCCGGGCGACATCCATCCCCGATTGAAGCAGCATGCGCACGCCCGGTCCGGTGTTGCAACTCGGACCGATGGTGCAGATGATTTTCGCCCGCCGAGACGAGCCGGCTTCAGGAGAAGACAGCGAGGTTGTTAGGCGCGAATTCCGGTTCATGAAAATTGTGAGTTGAGGAATATTGTAAAGGGGAGGCCGCTTCGATCTTCGACCGGAAGGGGGCGGTCGTTGGTAATAGCATTGTTCGCGCAGCCCGAGGCAAGGACTGGCGGAATCTGTTGGCGCTTCTCGATCCTAGGATTCCTTGACCGTGACTCGTCTCTCGCTGTCGGAAACCCGCTCCAGCAGGATCTCGATATTTCGCTCGCGTTCGAAGCGCGCGAACTTCTCGCCCCATTCGACGAGCAGCACGCTGCGGTCACTCATCAGATCGTCAAGCCCCAGCGTCTCCAACTCGCGTTGGGTATCCACGCGATATAGATCGATGTGGTAAACCGTCGCCGATGGCCCCTGATACTCGTGCACCAGCGTGAAGGTTGGGCTGGTGACTTCTTCCTCCGGCGCAGCCTGAAGACCTAGTGCGATCCCCTTGACCAGCGTGGTCTTGCCTGCCCCGAGACCACCGCGCAGCACCACCAGCTTCGGCGGCGTCAGCATGGGTGCGAGTTTTCGCCCAAGAGCAATAGTCTCCTCAGCAGATTTTGTGGTGAATTCGCGGGTCATCGAGCTGCGACTGCGGTTCGGCCGCAAGCAGCCAGTATAGCCGGACACGTCAGGACTTTTGCGAAGCCCAATCGCTGGATCGAATCCCGCGGAAGGTGGAATCGCTCGCCGACTCGATCAGCGTGTTCAGGATTTGGTGGTCATCATCGCCCAGCGCCACAAATCGAAACGGCTGGAACACGCTCCCAGGAGCCGATCTCATCGGCCTCAGCATTTCCGCCATCCCATGAATGTTGCCGGACTTGCTTTGAATGGCCAGTTCAACAAAGTCTCCCTCGCCGAGCGCGCGAGTCAGTTGCAGCAGCCCCCCAGTCGTCGAGACAATCTGCAAACTGGCATTGGCAAGATGGCCGTTGTCTAATTTGATAAGCGCCGGCGTGGTTGCAAGTTGAAGGCGAGTAGCACGATGCAGAGGGTTGCATTGGGGATAGTGGGCCATTGCGGAATCACTATCGCATTCGCCGCCACTGGAGGCGAGATTACCGAAGCTCAATGTCCGGATTCACATTGCTTGCGCCGGGATTCCGAGTTTTACCCGCTTTTCTGCCGCTTCTGCCCGAACTCGCCGGAAGGCTTCTGGCAGTCCCTTAATCAAATCGGTGGCGACCAGGCTGTGCTCGCCAATTGCTAAGTGTCTGGAGCCGAGATAGCACTCAACATCGCCGGCGAGTCCGTGCAAATACACGGCGGCGGTTACGGCTTCAAACGCTCGCTGCGGGTTCTGGGCCAGCATGCCCGCAACAATTCCGGTGAGAATGTCTCCGGTGCCGCCGGTCGCCATTCCGGGATTGCCGGTGGGATTGATCCAAGCTTCGCCATCCGGCTTAGCCACCACTGTGCGATCGCCTTTGAGGACGAGAATCAGCCCATGTTCTTGCGCAAACTTACTTGCGACACTCACGCGATCACGCTGGATTTGGGCCGTGGTCAACCCTGTGAGCCTCGCCATTTCACCGGGATGCGGGGTGAGCACAAGCGTTTTCTCAACGCCCTTCGCGCCGGCTTGGCGGCCTTTGCGGGTAAGATCTTTTGCCCGTCCTTCAAACGCATTCAGGCCATCTGCATCCAGTACGGTGGGGATTTTTGACTCCCGCACAATCGTGCGAACGAATTCCGCGGTCTCGGGATTCCGCGAAATTCCCGGCCCAATTGCCAGCACGGTTTTGTGCTCGGCTATATGCCAAAACTGCTCGAGGGAGCCGAAGGCGATGGAACCGGAGCCGGTGTCCGGAAGCGGCTCGGTCATAAGCTCTGGATGAAATCCCGCAACCGTCGCCAGCACGGAGCGCGGCGCGGCGACAGTCACCAGTCCTGCACCGGCGCGAAGAGCCGAGAATCCGGCCATGGCGGCCGCACCGGCTTTGCCCACCGATCCTCCGACGACCAACACATGTCCGTACATCCCTTTGTTGGAATCCCGTGGCCGCGGTCCGATCAACGGCGCAATATCTTTCGGAGTGATGAGGTTCAGATTGAGCGAAGACTGGATGGCCTCGTCCGGCGACCCAATGGGCGCAATCACAATTGGACCCGAAGTTAGATTTCCGAAAACGTGCGCCGGCCGCGGAGCGGTAAAGGTGACAATCGCATCGGCGCGGGCGACGGCGCCGCTTTGATCGCCCCAAGGGTCTGCATCTGCTCCCGAGGGAATGTCGACTGCGATCACCTTCGCGTCCTTGGCATTTATCTTGGCAATCGCTGCCGCGTACAAACCGCGCACCGGAGGCTGGAAGCCGCTGCCGAGAATGGCGTCAATCAGAACGTCGCTGTCAAAGACAGCTTGCGCGTCGGCGGATTGTAGCTCCGCACTCGACTTTGCCGGAACCGGCTTAACCGGAAGTCTTTTGTAATTCTCAACCGCATCGCCGCGCAACTCCGCCGCATCAGCCAGCAAAACTGCACGCAGTTGTTTACCTGCCTCGTGCAGCTTGCGCGCAACTACGAATCCATCGCCGCCGTTGTTGCCTTTGCCGCAGATCACGCCGAAATGTTTGGCGGCTGGATATTCCGAAACGGCAAACTCCGCTACTGCCGATCCCGCGTTTTCCATCAGCGTAAGAGACGGAACGCCAAAGCGTTCGCTGGTCACGCGATCGATCTCGCGCATTTCGGCTGAAGAGACAATTTTCATAAACCGCCTCTTGGTTCGTACGTTGATTCTTGAGCTCTCGGTTGTCGGTCCTTAGATAACTAGTCGCCGAGTATCAGCTTAATCGCCTTGGGGCGAAAAACGAAGTCGATGAGGAGGCGCGCGTGAACACAAAGCGCTGACTGAAACTTGGAGCGAGAGCCGACAGCCAAAAGCCAACAGCGAAGAACTAACAACCAAGAGCGACAGCCGAGAGCGTCAATGTACTTCGGCCGTCTGCTCCAACTGCCGCAACTGCGCCGGCTGCCCCATGGCAATCAGGCAATCGCCGGATTCGATCACGTCTTCAGGCGACGGATTGAAACGCATCCCCTGTCCGCGCTTAATCGCGAGAATGATGACTCCGCGCTCCTGGCGCAGACGCGAACTGCCGACGGTCTTGCCCGCGAATTCGGAGGATGGTCCGACGGGAATCTCGCCAATTTCGAGATCCATGCCGAGATGCGTAGTTGCAGTGTCCAAAAAGCTGACCACGTGCGGACGCAAGAAAGATTGCGCGATTCGCTGCCCCGCGAAGTGATACGGCGAAACCACAGAATCGGCTCCGGCTTTCAGCAGATGCTTTTCGGCATCTTCCTCGCTGGCGCGGGCGATGATCCGCAGCTTTGGATTCAGGCTTCGCGCGGTGAGGATTATATAGAGATTGGTCGCGTCGGTAGTGGTTGCCGCCACCAGCCCGCGAGCGCGCTCAATGTGCACCTGGCGCAGTGTCTGCTCTTGGGTTGCATCCCCCACCACCATGAGCCAGTCGTTCGAGAACTTGGAGGCTTTGGCCTCATTGGCTTCGACGATTACGAACGGCACCGGCCTGCGCGCCAACTCGCGCGCCGCACTGCGTCCTACGCGCCCGGCCCCGCAAATGATGTAGTGATCTTTGAGACGGTCGATTTCGCGCTCCATTCGCCGCCGCCCGAAGAAGCTTCGCAGCGAGAATTCTAGCAAAGCCTGGGTCAGCGACCCGATGCCAAGAAAAACCAGCGAAACGCCGCACAGAATCAGCACGACGTTGAACACGCGCCCGTGGTGTGAAAGCGGGTGCAGTTCCTGACACCCGATAGTGGTGAATGAAGTGACGACCATGTAGAAGCCGTCGAACCACGTCCATCCCTCGATGTAATGGAAGCCGGCCACGCCGATGAAGGTCAGCACGACCAGCGCGGTGGCGATGCGTTTGAGATTGCGAAAAGCGCGCATGAGAGCCGTCAGTGTCGGCCGTCGCCATCAGCTTAAACCGAGATTGGGAAAGGAGGAAGGGCGAACGACGGGATTCGAGTTTCAAGTTTCAAGTTTTCAGATGGAAGCGTCGGGAATGGGGAGGAAGCCTGCTGGGGAAGCGCGAGCCCGTGAGCTGTGAGCGGCGAGCAACCGCAAACTGTCCGATGCTCATCCCTGTAAGCGATAGTTGCTCGCCGGTCGTTCCTTACTGCTCACGGCTCAAAGCCGAAGGCTGATGGCTGACGGCTGTTTCAATCCGCCATAGTGTGCTCCGGCTTGGGCTCCGGAACATGGGCTCTCCTCAGTTGCTGCACTTTGCTGTGCTTGCGGCCATAGGTGAAATAGATAACCAATCCAATAATCAGCCAGCCCACCAACCGCAGCTGCGTCCACTTGGAGAGCCCGTAAATGAGCCAACTGGAAAGCACAATCGACAGGATTGGCACGAGGGGAACCATCGGCGTTTTGAAGGGACGCGGTACATCCGGATGGGTTCGCCGCATCACCCAGACTCCAGCGCTCACCAAGACGAAGGCGAGCAGCGTGCCCACGCTGGTCATTTCATCAAGAATGCGGAGAGGAAGGAGAGTAGCGAGAATTGCGACAAAGAAACCAACAACGATAGAAGTGAGATAGGGAGTGCGGAAGCGGGCATGAATTTTGCTGGCCCAAGGCCAGAGCAGGCCATCTCTCGACATGGAATAAAAGACCCGCGATTGCCCGAGCAACATGACCAACATAACGGTTGCCAGGCCGAGCAGCGCCCCAATTTCCACGAGAATGGTCGCCCAGGGATGCCCGGTGGCACGCATCCCTACGACGACTGGGTCAGGGACATTCAGCTGGGTGTAGGGTACGATCCGGGTCAGCAAGCCCGAAACGAGAATGTAGAGGACCGTGCAGATTACAAGCGAAACCAGGATGCCGATAGGCATGTCGCGCTTAGGATTGCGCGCTTCTTGTGCGGCGGTTGAGACCGCGTCAAAGCCGATATAGGCGAAAAAAACCACCCCCGCTCCGCGCAGAATGCCCGACCAGCCGAAGGATCCTGACTCCCCGGTGTTAGGCGGAATGAACGGATGCCAATGGTTGGGTTGCCAATTATGTCCCGATAAAAATGCGGTAGCCAGCGCAATAAACACGCAGACGACAGCAACCTTCAAGAAGACGATCGTGGTCGTGAAGTTAGCCGATTCCTTGATGCCGATGACCAGGATGGTCGTAATCAAGGCAATAATCAAAAAGCCGATGTAGTCGTACGTGAGATGGACCGGCAGTCCAAAGAACGTGAAATCCGTGGTCGGTATCGCAGGAACGCCGATACCGAGATCGTGGCAGAAAGCCCGCAGGTGGCCGCTCCAGCCAACCGCGACCGTTGCTGCACCGAAGGCATATTCCAAGATCAGGTCCCAACCGATAATCCATGCCACCAGTTCGCCCAGTGTTGCGTAGGAGTAAGTGTATGCGCTGCCGGCGATCGGAATCATCGAGGCGAACTCGGAGTAGCACAGGCCGGCAAAAGCGCATGTAATCCCGGCCAAGACAAACGAAATAATGATTGCCGGCCCGGCAAATTGCGCGGCTGCCTGGCCGGTGATGACGAAAATTCCGGCGCCTATGATTGCGCCGATACCAAGCGTCACCAGATTCAGCGGCCCGAGCGCGCGCCGGAGGCTGTGCTCGCCGGTTTCGTGCGCCTCCGACATGATCGTCTCTAGCGGTTTCTTGGCCAGCAGGTTTGCCATATTCTCCTCAGACAACGGCCGCTTGCCCGCGCGGACGCCGTGATCGCCAAATGTAAAACACCGGTATTCCCAGCAGCACGATAATCAGCCCCGGCCACGTGTATTGCGGTTTGTAGAACAGCAGAACCACATCGATGAAAACGGCCATCACGATATAAATCGCGGGCAGCACCGGATATCCGAACGCCCGGTACGGCCGCTCCGCATTCGGCTGCTTATATCGCAATACGAACAATCCTGCAATTGTCAAAATATAAAAAACCAGCACCGCGAAGACCACGTAATCAAGCAGCTGGCTGTAACTGCCCGAGACGCACAGGATGCAAATCCAGACCATCTGCACCATCAGGGATGCGACCGGAGTCTTGTAGGTGGGATGCAGTTTGCCGGCTCCGCGGAAGAACAATCCATCCCTGGCCATGGCGTAGTAAACGCGCGCCCCCGAGAGGATCAGCCCGTTGTTGCACCCGAAGCTGGAAACCATGATGGCTATGGCCATGAGATAGGCGCCAATACTGCCGAACATCACATTCAGTGCGGCAGTTGCCACACGGTCTTCGGTTGCGTGTTGGATTCCGTGATTCAGGACAGCCGCGCTGTCTGGCGCGGAAGCAGTACATACCGCACCGTTAAGAGTCTGGCATGTGCCGTGCAGCGGCAGCACGTTCAGGTAAATGAGATTGCAGCCGATGTACAGTGTGAGAACAACTCCGGTTCCGATCGCCAGCGAGAGGGGCAGATTGCGCTTGGGATTCTTGACCTCGCCGGCGGTAAAGGTCACGTTGTTCCAGGCGTCAGCGGAAAAAAGCGATCCTACCTGGGCCACGGCTAGAATCGTCAGCGTGCTTACCAGCACAATCGGGCCGCCGACGCCGACCTGCACTGGATGCAGGCTATGAACGTTATGCCAGAAATTTGCGCCGAAATTGGCCGCCAAGGCCACTGCATTTCGGCCTTTAGCCAAGCCGAAAAGCACGAGGCCCAGCAGCGCGGAAACTTTTGCGAAAGTAAAAATGTCCTGGATGATCGCGCCGGTCTTGACCCCGAAAATGTTGATAACCGACAGCACGACAACCAGCAGCACCGCCATCAGGCTCTGTGTGCTCAGGCCGACATCCATGTTGCCGAGGACCATCGGGCCAATCTGAATAGGCGGAACTTTCGCGAAATGAATAAGCCAGTGCGTCGATGAAATCGTCGGAAAAAAGACGCCGAGAAACCTGCCGAAAGCCACGCCCACCGCGGCGATCGTGCCGGTCTGGATGACGAGGAATAAGGTCCATCCATAGAGGAACCCCCATAACGGGCCGAGCGCCTCGCGCAAGTAGACGTATTGGCCGCCGGCGTGCGGCATCATCGCGGCAAGTTCGCCATAGCTGAGCGCTGCGACCATGGTCATGAAAGCGGTCACGACCCAGGCGCCAATCAGCAGAGCCGGAGAGTCTACCTCGCGAGCAATCTCGGCGGATACAAGAAAAATCCCTGACCCAATCATCGATCCCATTACCAGCATGGTGGAGCTGGTGAGGCCGAGACCCTTGATGAATTCGCGATCTTCGCCGCCTAGAGCGGACGCCTGTGCTGGAATTGCTTTTGCTTCGACGCTCAATCGGCTACCTCTTAGATTCTTGTCATTCCGAGCGCACGAGATTCGTTCGCTTGCGGACGAATCTTTAGTCGAGGAACCTGCTTTTCAGTCGCTGCCATCTCAACTGTCAGTAGTCCTCCTCTCGATCTCAGGAGGACGTGCCGCCATCCCGGGGCTTTCGATTTTTGCTCAGGACAAGCTTGGCGCCCCGGGGCTACATGGACTTTACCCCAGAATGCGCAAAAATTCCTCTACTGATTTGCCTGGATCCCGCATCAGATCGGATATTACTGCTACAGAGTCGGCCCCGGCGTCTATCACCGCACGGCAGTTTTGCCGCGTGATACCGCCGATTGCGACCAACGGTTTTCGGGTTAGTTCTCTCGCGCGCCGCACCCCTTCGAGCCTAACAACCGGATCGGGATTCAGCTTGCTTCCGGTCGCAAAGACCGGACCAATGGCAATGTAGTCGGCCGAAGTCCGGTCGGCTTCTCTTACCTGAGCCGGATTGTGCGTGGAAACACCGAGCCAGCGGGCGCGGCCGATTATCTTTCGTGCGCTACCTGGGGAAAGATCGTCCTGCCCCACGTGCACTCCATCGAACTCCGCTGCCAGGCAAAGATCCGCTCGGTCGTTCATGATCAACCTGATCCCGGGTGGCGCGGGCGCCTCCGCCCGCGTATTGAGGCCGTGTGGCTCGGACATTCTTGTCCGAGCCAGATTTTCCTTGAGCGATCGAGCGTGGTCGAGCATGTTTCGAGCATCACCGGACTTGTCGCGATATTGCAGAAGCGAGACGCCTGCTGCAGCAAGTTCTGTGGCTGCCGAGAGCAATGTCTCGAAATCCGCAAAGCACGCCGTGTCGAGAATCGCGTATAACCTGGGCAGAACCATCGTCCGGAAAGATCTATTCGTGGGCTTTCCCCGGTTTTCCGTTTCGTGCGAGAAATCGTTCAATGAAGGTTGTGTCGGTAAGCCCGGCCCGGAATTCCGGATCATGCAGAATTTTCCGGTGCAGCGGAATGGTCGTATGAATGCCCTCAACAATAAACATCTCCAGCGCTCGTGACATACGCGAAATGGCTTCATCACGGTCTTTCCCGCGCACGACCAGCTTGGCAATCAGCGAGTCGTAGTACGGCGGAATGACACCCTCCGCATATGCTGCGGTATCGATACGCACGCCCGTACCTCCGGGTGGATTAAACGTTGTGATCTTTCCGGCGGATGGAGTGAACTTCTCTGGATGCTCGGCATTGATGCGGCATTCGATGGCGTGTCCGCGATGCACGATCGGCCCGTGCAGCACGGCTTCGAGCTTCTCTCCCGCGGCGATAAGAATCTGACTTTTCACCAAGTCTACGTCCGTGACCATCTCAGTCACCGGGTGCTCAACCTGGATGCGCGTGTTCATCTCGATGAAGTAGAGCCGCCGGTCTTTGTCCATGAGGAATTCAATCGTCCCGGCGTTCACGTAGCCGATATCGGAAAGCGTTTTGGCGAGAATTCCGCCAATCTCCGCGCGAAGTTCAGGGCTGACCTGGGTTGAAGGCGATTCCTCGAGCAGTTTTTGATGGCGGCGCTGAATGCTGCATTCGCGCTCGCCCAGGCTGGCCACGGTCCCAAACTGGTCGGCGAGGACTTGAAATTCGATGTGGCGGGGATGCTCGACATACTTCTCCATGTAAAGGTCGCCATTGCCGAATGCGGCCGCAGCCTCCGCCTGAGCCGCCGCAAATAAGGTCGGCAATTCTTCTTCCGAGCGCACGATGCGCATGCCACGGCCGCCACCGCCCGCGGATGCCTTGATGATCACCGGGAAGCCAATCTTCCGCGCCCATTCCAGGGCTTCGGCATCACTCGCAAGCACGCCTTCCGAGCCGGGAAGAATCGGCACTCCGGCGGATTTCATCGCCGCGCGCGCTTTTTCCTTTTCGCCCATCAGGCGAATGACTTCCGGCGACGGTCCTATGAACTTGATGTTGCAGGTTTCGCACACTTCGGCGAAATTTGCGTTCTCGGAGAGCAATCCATAGCCGGGGTGGATGGCATCGACATTTGCAATTTCGGCGGCGCTGATCACCCCGGGAATATTCAGATAACTCTGCGCAAGTTGCGGAGGTCCAATACAAATGGCCTCGTCGGCGAAGCGCACGGGCAGGGAATTGCGGTCGGCCTCGCTATAGATCGCGACCGCCTTGATGCCGAGTTCCTTGCAGGCGCAAATCACGCGCAGAGCAATTTCACCGCGATTGGCTACCAGGATTTTCTTGAACATGAATCGTGTGTCAGTCGCTCTGCGAACCGCGTGCTGAGAGATCGTCTACAACTTTCATCTCGCGGCGGCTGACCGAGGCCGGTATATAAGTCCGATCACAAGGCCGATAATCGTCCACTCCACAAATGCATCGAAGGCCTGCACCAGAGCGACCTTGCCTCCGATATTCAAAATCACGTAGTCCACGCCGGCAAAGACGCAGGCCACAAAGACTCCAATCAACGCTCCCAGCCTCGTCCCTTCAATAACTCCATTTCTTCCAGCCGCGAGCCGGGCATAAATGGTTGTGATCACAAATGCCGCAACAAAGGTGAAGATCATTCCGAGCGGCATATAGCGCATTACTGTCTCAGAAGAGCGGTAGACCGCGGTGTAGGGACTGAACTCCCCCCGGAAAAGCCACCCTTCCAAAAAGAAACCCACCATGTAATAGGCGAGCGTTCCGACAAGCGCCGCGACAGCTGCTCTTCCATAGTTCATGCCGTCCCTCCTGGCGCTCTCTACTTAGGCCTCATCGCGAACAAATCCTGCCCATACTCGATCGGCTGGCCGTTCTTCACCATGCATTTCACGATCTCGCCGGAAACATCCGCCTCGATTTCGTTCATCAGCTTCATCGCCTCAACGATGCAGAGCACCTGGCCGGCCTCGACCGAGTCCCCCGGTTTCACAAACGGCGGCGCGCCGGGAGACGGCGACTCGTAATATGTGCCCACAATCGGCGAGTGCACGATGTGCAAGCCTTCCTCAGCGCGGAGTGGTTCGCTTGTCGGCGGAGCCCCCGCAGGCTGGCTGGTCATAGCTGCGGCCGCCATTTGTATCCCAGGAACCGGCGCCGGATGAACAGCGATAATTCTGTCAGACGGCGGCGCGCTGTCCGGCATGCCACGCTTTATGCGTATTTTCACATCGCCACGTTCCAGTTCGAACTCGGCGATGTCCTCTTCTTTCAGGAACTGAACCAGTTCCTTAATCTCTTTAAGATTCATCGGCTAAGTTGACAGACCAGTCTTGGGTGCTCCGACCACAGAAAATGCGCGGTTCGCCACCCGCGCAGAGACAATGATTCAAACCGTTAGCAGCTCTTTGGAGCAGGGCGTCAATATCTCGCATCCCCTCTCCGTGACCACAACCGTATCTTCGATGCGCACGCCGAACTTTCCGGGCAGATAAACACCCGGTTCAATTGTAATTACCATTCCCGGCTGCAGTCGCTCGGCCTGACCGGCGGCAACCCGCGGAGCCTCGTGAACTTCCAGTCCTAATCCGTGGCCGGTTGAATGGGTAAAGAATCTACTCAAGTTTTTATTATGCAGTAACTTACGAGCTACACGATCTAGTTCTCCAATGGCCGTGCCAGGCTTGACGGCACTAAGTGCCGCTTGCTGCGCCTCGTACACAGCCTCATATGCTAGGCGTTCATCTCCGGGCGCACTGCCGATGTGAACGGTGCGGGTCATATCAGAACAGTAGCCCGCGAGTATAACACCGAAATCGCAGACCACGAACCCTCGAGCGGGAATGGGCGCCGATGATGCTCGTCCGTGGGGCAAGGAAGACCTTGGTCCTCCTGCCACAATGGTAGAAAACGCCATTTGGTCTACGCCCGCTTTGCGAGCAGCAAACTCAAGTTTTCCGGCGACTTCACACTCGCGCACCCCTGCTTGCAGTACTTGCAAAAGTTTGGCAAACAGATCAACTCCCAGAAGGCAGGCGGCCCGGATTTTTGCTATTTCGTCGGAATCCTTGATCATCCGCAAGCGCTCGATGATCGGCGGAGCTTTGACAAGCTTGGCGGATCGGGGAAGAGACTTAGAAAGAAGGTTGCGGTCGGCAACAGTCAAGTGCGACGCCTCGATCCCGAGGCGCCGAATCCCGGCCTGGCGTGACAACCACTCCATCGTGGCTGCAAGGGCCGATTTCCCCGACTTAATCTTGATTCGGGCGCCCTGCACTTCTTCGCGAGCCTCCTCCGTGTAGCGCCCGTCGGTAAAGAAGATATTCTGCCGCTCACCCACAACCAGAAGGCCGGAGCTGCCGCTGAACCCGCACAAGTAGCGGACATTCGGAAGATGTGTCACCAGGAAGGCGTCAACGCGGTTCTTGCAGAGCTCGATGCGCACCCGCTGAAGACGGCCCTTGTAGTCCATCTCTGCAGTTTATCTCAGGGTCGGAGGAGAAAGAGACGAACCCAGTTTGGGCAGTTCGCAATCGCCAGTGCCGCATCCGAAAAAGACAATCCGCCGGCCTGACTTCTCATCAGACCAGCGGCTGCTTACTGCTAACTCAGATTTGAACTATCCCTGAACGATCCGAGGCGTAATGAAGAAAATGAGCTCCTGATTCTGAGAGGAGACTGCCTGACGCTTGAACAGGTTCCCCAGCCACGGAATGCTTCCCAGCAATGGCACCTGCTGGATATTGATTGAGTTCGTGACTTGGATAACGCCGCCAATCACCACCGTGCCGCCGTCGGTGACGAGGACCTGGGTGGTGGCCTGCTGCGTATCTAATGTCGGGTTGCCGTTCACCTGATGTCCGAAGTCGGGAGTGGTGTTCTCCACGTCGACGTTCAGGAAAATCGTGTTCTCAATCGTGATCTGCGGGGTAACCGTTAACCGCAGGAATGCATCGATGTAAGTCGTTGTCGGCGGGCCGTTCAACTGCGCTTGGGTCACCACCGGAATGCGCACGCCCTGCTTCACCACGGCTTGAATGTTGTTCTGAGTTACGACCCGCGGCCGTGAAAGTATCTTCAGCAGTCCGCGCGACTCGGCCATAGTCAGAATCGCGTCAATACGAACATTGTTGCTGGATGTCTGGAACCCGAATCCACTGGTAGGACCGACTGCTGCCAAGTTACTGAACAGCGGAATCTGGTTCAGAGTGGTACCCGATGGCGCCGCAGAGCCTACGACCGCATACAGCGGGTTGCCTCCGAACTGTCCCTCGGGCGAGGTTCCCACCGCGGTTGTGCCACCGACGTTGGTAGATGTATTACCCCATCCGAAGCCAAGCTGTGTACCGATGTCGCGAGCGAAGCTGCGAGTCGCAGCCACCACGCGGGCTTCGATTTCAACTTCCTGAGTTTTGCGGTCCAACTGCGTCAACAGCTTGTCGATGGGCGGCATCACCGAAGGAATGTCGTTGATGATGATCGCATTAGTGCGGTCATCCGCCACCACTTCGCCACGCTGGCTGAGGAACTTTTTAACTACAATCACAACATCTTTGGAGTGTGCATAGCTGAGGAAGCGGGTCACACTGATCTTGTCAACAGCGAGCGCTTCCGCTTCTTGCTGCGCCCGATGAGACTCTGCTTCTTTCCGCAGGGTATCGATCGACGCAATGCGCAACACGTTGCCATCCAGCTGGCGTGACAGGTCGTTGTTCTTGAGAACGATGTCCAGAGCCTGGTCCCACGGCACATCATCGAGCACGATCGTCAGGTTGCCTTTCACATCCGGATCGAGGACGACGTTCAAACCGCTGATTTCATGAATCAAGCGGAAGAAATCTTTCAGATCAACGTCCTTCAGGTTGACCGAAATCGGTTCGCCCGTGTACCTGGGAGCAGATACGTTTTGCACAGTATGACTTTTCTGCTCGGCCGCCATATTTACAGCAGGTTCGATAGTGGAAGATCCCTGCGTGGACGAGCTGGCCGCCTGCGGCTGCATCGCAGCATTGGACGCGGGCAGCAGATTGCCTTCCGGGCGCTCAACGAACTTCGACGCCGCGCCAGCGGCGCGAACCGAAGGATCTACTGTTGCATCCTTTTTCGCCGAGTAGGTAGGCTCAACCACCACGAAATCCTGAGCAGCCGGTTTCGGAGCAGGCTTCTGCTCGGCTGGGGCCGTCAGGGCTGCTGTAGTCACCGCCGCAGTCTTCGTGACCACGGGCGCTGCTTGGGCGACTTCAGCTGACTCAATCTTCAGCGTCAGCTTCTGGTGAGGCCCCGGCACCAGTTCGTACTTGCACTGGTGCTCCAGGTCGACGACCACGCGAGTCGTGGAGTTGGCGTCTCTCCCCACGCGCACGCCCCGCACTCCGCTGTTCCCAACGGCAATGCGGTTGACCGACGTCGCCAACACGGTGTTGGGAAGGTCGACGACCAGTCGCGCCGGAGACGACAGCGCCTCCACTTTCGGCTCGACCGCGCCTTTAGTAGTCATCTCAACCTGAACGCCCGTCGTCAGGCGAGCCACGCTCACTTTTTCGAGAGCAGCACGTGACGTCTCCGCGCCAGGAGTCTGCGCCTGCGCCATCAGTACGATGGCCAACAGCGCCGTTATGGTTCCCAACATTTGCTTTCGCATTTCCCGTCTCCCCGCCTCTGGTCTACTCAGACCGCGAATTCCTTGCAAAATTGCCATCTCTCTGTTACGCCACCGGACGGTTAATCGTCTTGGTTACATCTCGTGTCAGTGGTTTGCCTAACTTGTCGTGAAACGTCTCTTTGAATACGATCGAATCTCCGGTGATCTTCACCACATATCCGTTGAACACCGGATCGTTTTCGCGCAGGAAATAAGCCTTATCCATCGCGTTGACAACCACGGCGATCATTCCGTTATCGGACTTCACAACCCCTTTGAGGGCAATCTGATCGATCGCAAGGCAGCGCTTTCCGGAGCTGCATCCCGATCCAACCGCGCCCATAGTCACCACCGGACTTACAAAAGGATCGCGGCGTCCGGCTGCATCGATTTTTCTCACCGTCTTCTTGGCTTCCGTGGGCTTGTTATCCTTCACGGCAACCGTCGTCGGTGCAGGCGCTGGCTTTGCTGCGACTGTTTGCGCTTTGGTTTTCGCGTCGAAGGGATTCGCAACCGGTGTCGACTTGGCCGGGACGCCCTTCACCGCAACGGTTTTTGACTGAGCTGATGGGACCGCAATCACCGGGTGCACCGGAGCAGTTGCGGGCGTCGCCATCGGCTTGGCGCCGGCAATCGGCTTAGCGGCAGCGCCCGAACTGATCTTTGCGAGCGGCGTCGTAGCCGGCTTTGCTGCCGGGACCGGAACCGTCTTGTTAGCTGCGTTCGCGTTCATCTTGACGGCGGGAACCGCAACTATCTTTGCGGCGGGCGCAATATTCGTCTTGGCCGGAACTGCAACCGGTTTCGTGACTGGCTGAACTGCGACCACTGCCGGTTTGGTGCTTGGCGCAGCCTTCTGGGCCGTCACGCCCGTCTTCGCTGTTGCCGGAGACGGTTTGCCAGTTGTTGTCTTGCTCTGGGCCGCCGCCTTGGCATTCGGAGAAACAGGCTTGGTCGCCGGCTGTTCTGTCACAGTCGGGGTCTGCGCAAATGCCCCAACCGATAACGCCAGTAACAACGAGAGTGCTAGTGTCCGCTTCATCAGATCCTGCCTTTTGCCGTTGCCGGAGCTGCGGCTGGCGTGGTGTCGTGACTGAAGAAAGTCGTGGCCGTGCAAGTCGCGACTATGGTCTCATTGGGCGCGTACGCGTAAGTGTGCTTCGTCTTCGCCTCGGAACCCTTCCTGGTGTTCGCGACCAGGAGGTTCGAAACGTTTACGATGCGCTCCAGCTTCGCCACTTGGTCAAAGAAGCTCAGCATGGAGTAGTACGGTCCATCGAGTTCGATTTCGAACGGCACTTCCGTGTAGTACTCCTTGCTTGAGGCCGGCAGCGCGGTATAGCGGCGAATCTCGATTCCAGCTTTAATGGCTTCCGCGTCCAGCATCTTCATGAAGCCGTCAACTTCTTTTTCATCCGGCACGATGCGCTGTTCGATCTCCAGCTGTTGCTTCAAATTGGCAATCTGCCGGTCGATGTCGGCCAACTTTGTGCGGTAAGGCTCCAGTTGCGCGTTCTCCTGCAACTTCGCGTTCAAGGCCTGCTGCGCGGCCTCGTTCGCCTGCCGCTGGGACTTGAAGTAGGTGAAGAAGAGAGCCCCGCTTACCAGCGCGGCTCCGCCCAAAGTCAGGCCCCACTGCTTGATTCCCGAAATTTCGCTGAAATTCGCCATATCGGTTTGCCCTTACGACTTTTTCTCGCAGGTCAGTGTGAACTGAAAGGCCTGCATGTTTTTCACCTGATCATCCTGAAACGTTTCTTTGATCTCGATGTTCTTGAAGTAACCGGTCTTCTCCAGGTTCTTGATCAGATCGGCCACCGCATCGGTGCTCAGGGCCATACCTTCGATTGCAATGCTCGTTCCCTGGTCTTTCATAGTGCTAAGCCACACCGCTTCGGTGCCGTTAATGGTGTCGCCGATCGTGTTGAGAAGATCTACGGGGCCATGCTGCGCCGCGCGCAACTGGTCGATCACGTCCACGCGCCGCTTATAGCTGTCGGCCTGCTTCTGGCGATCCAGGTACTTCGCTTTTACATCGGCCAGCGCGCGGTTTTCTTGCTCAGCCACCGCCATCTTGGAAGCAATCGTCTGTGCCTGGTGATTCAGCGAGTACCACTCGTAACCGTTAATCATCGCGGCCAGCAGCACCGCTACCAGCACTTTCACCATCGGAGACCCGACGTCGCCGATCTCGATCGCTGGCATGGAGGGCGCCGCTGAGCGCCGGTTCTTCGGTTTTGGTGTCCCCAGCAGATTGATTCGGATCATAGTTCGTCAAAGCTCCTCAGGGCCAAGCCCACGGCCACCGCCATCTGGCCGGCGTTACCGTCGATCAACTCCATCCCAGTTCCCTGTGCCGGCGGCGCAATGCGCTGAAACGGATTCAGAATTTCCACCGGCAGCGAAAACTCCTGCCGCAAAGCCTCCAGCAATCCCGGCACTTTCGACGAGCCTCCCGCGACATAAATCTTCTCGATGTGCTCGCCCGCCGCGCTGGCGCGGAAGAAATCGAACGTCTTCTGAATTTCCAGCACAATGATTTCTGTCACTTGCTGCAGGATCGGCGTCTTTGCGTCCTCGCTCACCGTTCCCACTTTCTTGCCCAACTTCAGCGCTTCTGCATCCTCGAAGCTCAGGTCCAGTTCCTTCTGCAGCGAGTCGGTGTACTGATGACCGCCTACGCTGACATCGCGCGGGAACAACGGCGTCGTCCCCTTCACGATGTTGATGTTCATGACGCTGGCTCCGAGGTTCAACAGGGCCACCACCTGGTTCGCCGACGGCTCGTAGTTGTACTCGTAGCAGTTCTGCAGCGCCAGAGCATCAATGTCCACAATAGCCGGAGTCTTTCCGGCCATCGAGAGTACGTTGGTGTAGTTCAGAATCTTGTCCTTCTTGACGGCAACCAGAAGAACATCCATTTGCGGCTGCCCTTCGTCCTCAGAAAGAATCTGGTAGTCGAGGTTCACGTCAGCCAGATCGAAGGGAATGTGCTGCGCAGCTTCCTTCTGGATCGTTTCCGACAGTTCGGCGTCGCTCATGGCTGGCAATGAGATCTTTTTCACGATCACCGAGTGGCCGCTCACCGCGGTCGCCACGGCCTTGGTCTTGATTGCGTTTTCGGCGAACAGCTTCGAGATCGCGCTCGACACCGTGCCTGAGTCGACGATCATCGAGTCGACAACAATGTCAGGAGCCAGAGCTTCCAGGCCCACGTGCGCAACTTCCAATCCACTGCGGCCCTTCTTCAGTTCAACTGCCTTAATACTCGAAGAACCTACATCCAGGCCAACGATTGACTTCGATCCGAATCCAAACATGTGCCCGCCTTTATGTGGCAGCCTGCGCGGCCGCCTTCGCCTTCTTGGTCTTGCTTGCCACTTCGCTTGATTTCTCTTCCATCCACTGGTCAAGCCGGGATTTCTTGAAGCGCCACCGGTTTCCCAGTTTGAATGCCGGAATCTTCTGCTCGTTTACGTATTTGTAGAGCGTGTCTGGGCTTACACCCAGGTATTGCGACGCTTGGCGAATATTCATCACTTCGCGTGAATCTGCCATAGTTGTCCTTTCCACAGATTGTTCCGCCCTGTCATGTCCACCTTGCAGGGCGTTCATTGGGAGAGAGTCCGCTCGCACTACTGCTTCAAGCGAACTTAAGTGGACTGAGCATATATCAACCCGCTGTCAGGCGAGGTCAAGGCGAATTTCCGTGTTTTGCCGTGTTTTGTGCCTGTTTTCTGGAGATTAAATTTGCGCTAGTTGCAATGTTGTTCTATATATAGCGGTTATGCCGTAAAATATCGCTACACCATGTGGTATTAATTCGAAAGGTGCGTCCCCAGCGGTTTCGGAGATAACCGAAGTGCAATGGACGGTACTAAGGTTCGTGTCCGCGAGATGGAATTCATTGACAGCACTGCAGTTTAGTTCTACCCCGCCGATTAAGAGCACGAGAGTTGTGGGTTGTTTCCGATCACGCTACAGGAAGTTGAAGCCGCCATTCAGCGCATCCCCTAATCCATCCTCACGACGGACGCTGAGATTGTGAGCCGCGGTTCGGGTGTGTTACACCTTTCATCTCTGACCATCCCTCATCTCAGTTCGCATACTGCTGTTCTGCTGTTTTTTGCTGCCATGCTGGGCGGTGCTCTTAACGCTGTGGCGGGCGGCGGAAGTTTTATTGCTTTTCCGGCGCTCCTGTTCAGCGGAGTCCCTCCCGTGCCAGCGAATGCGACGAATACGGTTGCTCTCTGGACCGGCCTGGTTTTTAGCGGAGGCGCTTTTCGCAGCCACCTAGATATGCGAGCACGAGTGATACTCGCCCTGCTCACGGTCAGCTTGGTGGGCGGGACTTTCGGGGCAATGCTCCTGATAAGAACCCCCGCGCACACGTTCATGCAAGTGCTGCCATGGCTGATGCTTTCTGCGACCTTGCTGTTCATTTTCGGGCGCAGGATCATGCCGGCAAAGGTGGTGCCGGAAAGCCACGAAGCCAGCGCCAAGGCAATCCTTCTGGCTTCGTTCTTCCAACTGCTGGTTGCGATTTACGGCGGCTACTTCGGCGGGGGCATGGGGATTGTGATTCTTGCCATGCTCACGGCCTTCGGCATGGCCGATATTCACGCCATGAATGCGTTGAAGACGGTCCTGAGCAGCGCGACCAACGGGGTGGCGGTGATTGTGTTCATCGTTTCGCACGCGGTGTACTGGCCGCAGGCTCTGGTCATGATTTTCGGCGCGGCGTTGGGTGGATATTTCGGAGCGCGGTATTCGCTTCGGCTGCCGCAAAGTTATGTGCGTGCGTTTGTGATCGCGATCGGAACGGGCATGACGATTTATTTCTTTATTCGTGCGTACGGACGCCTTTAGGCTCTCGGTCGCTGGTGCTCCTTCCTCAGTCGTTGGGCTTTGGGACTTAGGCGATGGGCATCGAGACATGCTCATGAACGATGAGCCACTTGCCGCCCTGCTTCTCAAATACCACCGTCCACCGCATATCGCCCATGTCAACTTTTCCGGCTTTGTGGGTCATTTCGTACTTCACGGTCGCCGTACCCCAAACGAAGTTGCCGGCTGTATGCAGCTGAGCATCGTCATTTACAGTGAATTTTGCGCTCTTATAATCTGCGAGCTCTTTGGTGACGCCGTTTTTGTATTCATCCCAGCTGGAGTATTTCAGCGGCGCAATATCGAAAAAAACGTGCGGACCTTGGGCGTAAAATTCGGCTACATTCGCCGGATTGAGCGTGCTCCACCCATCCCAGATTTTTTGCAGGTAGGCTTTGTCCGGTGCTCCGGTTTTCGTGACTTTCGACGTGGACTTCGCGGTTGCTGTCAACGTGAGCGCGATCAACACAGCAGAAATGGTAGCCGTAGATTTGACCTTCATAAACACCTCCTCCGGCTGCGGCCAGATTTTCTCACCGTCAGCGCGAGGACCGCAATCCCCTGCGGATACGGCCAGCGAGTACTTCCTCTAAAATGTGCTCATGCCTGAAACCAAAGCCGTCCGCCTGACGGAGACGGTTAAAGCCGCGGGTTGAGCTTCCAAGCTGAGTCCGGCGGCGCTGGACAAGGTGCTTGGGAAATTAGCCCGGCAACATGATCCGAATGTGCTGGTCGGCTTCGATCATGCCGACGACGCCGGAGTGTATCAAATCGCGCCTGACATGGCGCTGGTGCAGACCGTCGATTTTTTTACGCCCATTGTCGACGACCCTTACGCCTTTGGCCAGATCGCCGCGACAAATTCGCTCAGCGATGTTTACGCAATGGGCGGAAAGCCGCTTACGGCAATGGCTTTGGTCTGCTTTCCCGAGAAAGCCGACCTTCAAGTTCTGGAGCAGATCCTGGCCGGCGGATTGTCGAAGATGATCGAGGCCGGATGCACGGTCATTGGCGGGCACAGCATTCGTGATGATGAAACTAAATTTGGATATTCAGTTACGGGATTGATCAATCCCAAAAGAGTGCTGAAAAATGGCGGGGCACGCGCGGGCGATCGGCTTTTGCTGACCAAGGCGCTAGGGACAGGTGTCATTTCGACCGCGATTAAGAAAGGGGTAGCGAAACAGGCGTGGATTGATGCGGCCGTGCGATCGATGACCATGCTGAACAAAACAGCGGCCGAAGTAATCACCTCGACTGATGGAGCGTTGGGCGTCCTCGTCCGTCGAGCTGTGCAAAGCCCCGCAACAAACGATCAGGTAACCAGATCATCCCGCATTTCGAGGTATGAGAAAGCCGACGACCGGCGATCAAGGGCCAAGAACGGTTTTGATGTCCACGCCCTCACCGACATCACTGGCTTTGGGCTTATCGGTCATTTGCGCGAGATGCTGCTAGCCTCCGAGGACGTTTCAGCGAAGATTTATGCTGGCAGAGTCCCCTTGTTGGAAGGCGCTTTGGACTGCGTTCATGACGGATACATTCCCGGAGGCCTGAAAGCGAATCGCGAGTTTGCGGAATGCCTGGTCGAATACGAAGCAAGAGTCGCCGAAGACCTCAAGGCCATTTTCTTTGATCCCCAAACCGCCGGCGGCTTGCTGATTTCAGTTTCAGACGACGAATCGAAGGATCTCGAATCTGCGCTGAAGGCTGCTGAAGTTCCAGCGGTCGAGATTGGCGAGGTTACGGCTTCAAACAAGCCTCACATCGTTGTGACCTCTTAAGAGCGCGTGCTGAATCCTAATGCCGCAGCGCCTTACTGGATCAACTCCCATATCCTGGCCATATGATGATCGTCGTGCTCTGCGGCGAAAAAGAGGTGGTCAACCAGCCTCATGGGCTGCTTGAGCCGCGGGTGCAGCATCGAGCGAGAGAAGGTTTCGGGCGGAAGCTCACTGACCTTAGCGAGCAGTTGCATTCGAGCGTCACGAAAACGCGCCAGAATTTCCCAAACCGGCGCAGCATTGTGATTCGCCTCGTGAGTCTTGCGATTGCGGAGATCGGCAGCGGTAAGTTCTGAGCCCCCCGTCAGAAAATCACCTACGCGCGCGATCCAAAGCGGTTCCAAATCCAGCAGGTGCCCGGCATGTTCCTGTGCAGACCATTTCTCTCCCTGCTTCCGCACCAGCGTCTCACGCGGAACTTCACGCAACATTTCTTCCAGCCGTGCCGGCGTGCCACGCAGGCGTACGCACAAATTTGGGTATTGCTCAACGGGAAAGGAGAACTCGAATTTTCGTTCAAACCAGGCCGGAACTGAGCTCATAGATTTTCTCTGTACCGCGTGGCTTGGCACGCGCATCTAGAAACTGATCCATGTGATTCACGTTTGCGGAATCGCGCTTCTTTCTTTTAAGGAGATGATTATGAAGACTCGCCAACTTGGCCGAAGCGGTCTGGCGGTTTCAGGCCAAGGCCTAGGCTGCATGGGTATGTCGGAATTCTATGGTCCGGGTAATGAGGCTGAATCCGTCGCCACCATCCATCGCGCCATCGAACTGGGCGTCACTTTCCTCGACACCGCGGATGTTTATGGCCCGTTCAAGAACGAAGAATTGGTCGGACGCGCCATTCGCGGGAAACGTGACAAGCTGATTATCGCGACCAAGTTCGGCATCGTGCGCGATCCCGCCAATCCGCAAAAGCGCGATGTCAATGGACGCCCAGAGTATGTGCGCAAGTCGTGCGAAGCGAGTCTGAAGCGGCTGGGGATGGATCACATCGATCTCTACTATCAGCATCGGGTCGATCCCGACACGCCGATCGAGGAAACGGTCGACGCCATGGCCGGCTTGGTGAAACAAGGGAAGGTGCGATACCTGGGCTTGTCGGAGGCGGGATCGCAGACGATTCGGCGTGCGGTAAAGGTTCATCCGATTGCGGCGCTGCAAACGGAATACTCCCTATGGTCGCGTGACCCGGAGGACGGAATTCTCGAAACCTGCCGCGAGCTGGGCATTGGGTTCGTCGCCTACAGTCCGCTGGGGCGGGGCTTCATTTCTGGCCGTTTCAAACGCTTCGAAGACCTATCCGAAGGCGATCAGCGCCGTAACTGGCCGCGTTTTCAAGGCGAAAACTTTCAGAAGAATTTGGACCTCGCCGAGAAAGTGGCAGAGATCGCGCGCGAAAAAGGTTGCACGGCTTCGCAACTGGCGCTCGCCTGGGTCCTGGCGCAAGGCGACGACATTGTCCCGATTCCCGGGACGAAACACAAGAAGTACCTGGAGGAGAATGTCGGGGCAATGGGCGTGAAGCTCAGTGCTGAAGAGCTGCGCCGGCTCGAACGAGTGTTTCCGCATGGTGCAGCGGCCGGAACGCGCTATCCCGAGCAGATGATGCATTTAGTAAATGCGTAGGCGATGCCGTGTGCCGCGGACACCATTTCTGCGATGACATTCCGAGAGGCTTCAGCCCCGAGAAACCTGAGGTTGAGAAAAGCAACAAGAATGCAGATTTCCCACTGCTGGACCACTCCAGAACCACACAGAGCTTAAGTTTTGCATGTGATCAAAAAAAACGGCGGCCAATTAGGCCGCCGTTTTTTTTTGCTGAAAGCTGACGGCTGAAAGTTCGACGGCTGTTTACGCCGGGGCTGGATGCTCGCCGCCCTTGGCGATTCCCGGGCGTCCGGGCTCGGGCTTGAGCACCTGCTGCACGCCGCCATCATCAGGCTTCGACGGAGGCGCCATCTTCGGCAGTTCTTTGCCATCGATGATCATCTTGATTTCGTTGGCGTCGAGCACTTCGCGCTCGAGCAGCGCCAGGGCAATCTTGACCAGCGTGTCGTTGTTCGTCGCCAAAATGTTCTTGGCAACTTCATAACCTTTGCCGACCAGCCGCTTCACTTCGTCGTCGATCTTGATTGCGGTGGCTTCGCTGTAATCGCGATGCTGCGCGATTTCGCGTCCCAGGAAGATTTGCTCTTCCTTTTTGCCGAAGGTCAGCGGGCCCAGGTCGCTCATGCCGAATTCGCAAACCATTTTGCGGGCGAGTTCGGTGGCGCGCTCAATGTCGTTTCCGGCGCCGGTGCTCATCTGGTTGAGGAATATCTCCTCGGCCAAACGCCCGCCCATCATGATCGCGATTTCAGTCTCCAGATACTCCTTGGTGTAGTTGTGCTTGTCGTCGATCGGCAGCTGCATAGTTACGCCGAGCGCCATGCCACGAGGAATGATCGTGACTTTATGTAACGGATCGGAGTTCGGCAGCTTGGCCGCAACCAGCGCGTGCCCGGCCTCGTGATACGCCGTGACTTTCTTCTCTTCTTCCGAGAGCAGGAGCGACTTGCGCTCGACGCCCATCAGGACTTTGTCTTTGGCCAGCTCGAAGTCATACATCAGCACGGCCTTACGGTTTTGCCGCGCCGCCGCCAAAGCAGCTTCGTTGACCATGTTGGCCAGATCGGCGCCGGAGAACCCCGGGGTGCCGCGAGCCAAAACCGAAAGATCAACGTCATCCGCCAATGGAATTTTGCGCGTGTGTACGCGAAGAATTTCCTCACGGCCGCGCACATCGGGACGATTCACGACTACTCGCCGGTCGAAGCGCCCGGGCCGCAGAAGCGCCGGATCAAGCACATCGGGGCGGTTCGTCGCCGCCATCAGAATGACGCCTTCGTTCGATTCGAAGCCGTCCATTTCCACCAGCAGCTGATTCAGCGTTTGCTCGCGCTCGTCGTGCCCGCCGCCCAGTCCGGCGCCACGATGACGTCCGACCGCGTCAATCTCATCAATGAAGATGATGCAGGGAGCATTCTTCTTGCCTTGCTCGAATAGATCGCGCACTCGGGATGCGCCCACGCCAACGAACATTTCAACGAAATCTGAACCGGAGATTGAAAAGAAGGGAACATTGGCCTCGCCGGCGACCGCTCGCGCCAGAAGGGTCTTGCCGGTTCCCGGAGGCCCGACCAGCAGTACGCCTTTGGGAATGCGTCCGCCGAGCTTCTGGAATTTTTGCGCTTCGCGCAGGAACTCGATGATTTCGCGCAGCTCTTCTTTTGCCTCATCCACTCCAGCTACGTCTTTGAACGTGACCTTCTTCTGCTGCATCGAGAGAAGGCGCGCGCGACTCTTGCCGAATGAAAGCGCCTTATTTCCGCCGGTCTGCATCTGGCGGATCATGAAGTACCAGAGCGCGGCCAGCAGCGCCAAAGGTGCGAGATTAATCAGCCAGCCCCAGCTGCCGCTGCTGACGTCCTTCACCGTGATGCTGACGCCCTTGTCCTGCAGCTTCTTGATCATGTCTGGATAGTTTGCGGGCGCGATCAGGTGAAAGTTCGTTCCGTTGTTCTCTTTGCCCGTGATCTCCTGGCCGGTGAGGGTGACGTCCTTCACGTTGCCCTGGTCTACTTCGTTCATGAACTGCGAAAAGTTGATTTCCTGCACCTTTTGGCCGGAGTTCGCTTGCCGAACCACCTGCCACAGCAGGACAGCGGAGACCAGAATCACCGCCCAGAAAATGATGGTTTTTACGGTCGAATTCACTTAAGAAGCTCCTGAGAAGGGCCACCTTATCTTCTGCCGGGTACCCAGTACGCTTAACTCCTTTGAATAGGAGTACGGCGGCCTGCACTAACCCCACTGGATTAGATGCTCGCCCCGGAATTTAGAAGCGACAAAATGACGCTAAACCCATTCTACCCTGCTGCGCGACAAAGTGAAGTGGCTTATTCGAATAACTTAGGTCATAAGTTCACGGTAGCATTCGCGCCGATTGACAGGCCGGTTTTTGCGCGAGGGCGCTATTCGGGCAGGGAAGTGGGCCGCGATGCAATGGGCAAGGCCTGAATCAGCACGCATTTCCCGGTTCCCGCCTGAAAATCGCGCCTAACTCCGAATCCTCTGACCCAAACCACTTCGTTGCCGCTTACAACTATCGGCCACAGTTTCTTTTCCTCGCTCGTAATGTGGCGCTTCTGCAATAAATCTTTGATCTTCTTCGGCTGTTTCGCGTTTTGCGGCCAGAATCGATCGCCGGCTTGCCAATTTCGCACCAGGAGATTGTTCCCGGCGAAGCGCAGATCCAGGATATCGCCATTTTTTTCATCGCCGGCGTGGTTGGGGCTGATCGTCTCGGCGAAGATTGTGACATTGGCCTCAGGCACAGTGATTGTTCCCGGAATTACGAACGAGTATTCGTAATCAGCTGCCTTATCGCGCCTGCGGTCGATTCGGATACCGCCTTTGTACCATGATGCGAACCATCTTTCCGGGAGCGCGCTGCGCCGATTCTGCTCCCCAAGCGCAAGGACCTCTTGCACGTGCCGGAACTCGAGATTGAGTGCAAGCGACTCCGCCGCTGCACGAATCAGCCGCCGTTTCAGCGCAGGTTTAAATTGTGCGACCTTGCCCCAGTGCAGGACGCCGCCTTCGCCACAACGATTCCAGGCTTGCGGCAGCAGCTGCCTGACTCGTGCAGCCCAATACTCTTCCTCGGACCTCGCGATTTCGGCGGCTTCGGCCAGCGTTTCGCGGACGCGAGGATTGAGTTGTTCAAGGCGCGGCAATATCTCATGGCGGATACGGTTGCGAGTGTGACGCAGTTCGCGGTTGCTGGAGTCCTCACGCCAGCTCTGCCCGAGTTCCGAAAGGTAAGGTTCGATATCCGATCGGCGAACCCAGAGTAGCGGTCGAACAATAAACGTTTTGGTTCTTGTGGGTGCTTCAGTGGTTGAGGCGTGGCGCCTGAAGCCTGATCCCTGATCTCCGAGTCCTGACGCCTGAAGCCTGATGCCGGAAGCCTGAGAGGTAGCGCCTGACAGCTGACGGCTGGTGGCTGAGGGCTGACGGCCCACGGCCAATCTGGGATAAATTCCCGCGAGTCCCCGTGTCCCTGCGCCACGGAGCAGCTTCAGTAATACCGTCTCCGCCTGATCGTCCAGGGTGTGCCCGGTTGCGATCTTGTCCAGCCCATGCTTCTCGAACGCTTTTCTAAAGAAATCGTAGCGTAGTTGACGCGCGGCAGATTCAAGGCTCAACTTGCTTTCGGCGGTAAAAGCCGTGGTATCCCGGCTCTCACAGATAATCTGCAAATCGTGAGACGCGGCCAGTTCACGGACGAAATGCTCATCGTCGTCAGATTCGGCGCGTCGGAGCTTATGGTTCAGATGAACGACGCACAGGACGACGCCCAACCCTCGACGCAATTCCAGCAGGATTCTTAGCAGACCTACGGAATCCGTCCCACCGGAAACAGCCACTCCGACGCGGTCTCCAGCGCGCAGGAGATCATGCTTGCGAACGTAACCAAGCACCGTTTCCGCCAATTTGTGCACGGCTCAATCTTATATCGGGGACCGTGCGGGTTGCTTATTCTTGTCCGATCATTTTCACCGGTCTCGTGGTCGACTCGAGTGTCCCGTCTTGAGTAAATTTGCCTATTAGAATGGAGTCTTCGGAGTCTCGGTTTTATGGCGCAGGGAGATGAAATCGGTTTACATCGGGCGATCGTGACAATTGTGCCCTACCATCCGAAATGGGCAGAATACTTCCGGCAAGAAAAAGAGCTTCTTCTCAAAACCATGGGCGAGACGGTGCTCGACATTCGTCACATCGGCAGTACGTCTATTGTGGGAATGCCTTCAAAACCGATTTTGGATATTCTCGTCGGCATTCAAACGTTGGCTGAAGTTGAACCGTTCGTAGCAAACCTGAACGCGATCGGCTACGAAGACAAAGGCAACGGCGACGAACCCGGACGCAGATATTTTGTAAAAGGCGCCCCAGAAAAGAGAACACATCACCTGAATTTCTGTGAAATGAACGGCTCCTTTTGGGTCAGGCACATACTGTTTCGCGATTATCTTGAAATACACCCCGAGGCTGCCCAGCAATATGCGGCGTTAAAACGAACACTTGCGGCCAAGTTTCCGAATGACCGGCCTGCGTATACCGCGGGAAAAGAGAAATTCGTCCGCTCCATCTTGGAGCTCGCGACCAGCAAGGGTGCTGGATACGGCGGGGTTTCTGTTTCCTGACGGACCGCAGGAGATAGCTACGTTGCGCGTTTCAGGACGCTCCAAAATCCCTGGCGGGAACCTGCACCCGTCGAGAACAGGTTCTCGGCGTTGGTCGCTGCTGCATCCGATAGCCGGGAAATTGTTTCGCTCAGAGGACTCGCAAGTTTACTGGAATCTGTGCTCCGGCCTGGCTCACTCTCTTTGTCACCGTCGTCCTCAAGCAGACGGGCGACGATGTTCAAGCTCTCGATTTCTTTGCGGAGACGGGCTAGCTCTGCTTCTCTCTCACTCAACACTTCGTATGCGTTCTTCATGCGACACCCCTGCAGTTGTATGAGCGAGGGCGCGCTGATGATGAAGCCTACTCTCTTATCGGCCTATCTTCAATATGCAAGCTGTACTAGTGAGTAGAGTCATTGGGATACTGAAATCTCCACAGCCGCAACTATGGATCTCTATATTGCGCTCGGCAGTTTCCGCTAACGTGCCGACGAGTTGGTTGTCGCTAAGCTGAGCGTTCGACGCGATTACTCCAGCATGTGATTCATTTCGGCGTGGGACGGCGCGCCTTCAAGTGATGAATACGTTCCCGAAGTCAGCACTTCCTGCGCGATCCTGCGCGCCACGCCCAATGCGGCCCGCATGGGCCCGGAACCGAGACTGACCCGCGCGACACCAGCCTTTTGTAGTTCCTCAATTGATGGCGACCCGGGTCCAGCCAGAATGTTTACAGGATGGTGCAGCTCGCGAACCAGTTGTGTGATTGTTGGCAGGTCGCGCAGTCCGGGTGCAAAAAGCGAATCGGCGCCGGTATGCCGAAAAGCCGTCAGCCGCCTGACGGTTTCGGCGTATCGATCTTCCGGCTTTCCAACCTGCGCCAGGTAGACATCCGTACGTGCATTCAGAACGAGATTAACTCCCAGAGCGCTCGCCGCCTCCCGGACCGCTTTGATCTTTTCGAGCTGCAATGAGAGATCAACTAACGGATGCTGCGGATCGTTGGTCCCGTCTTCCAGATTCATCCCCACCGCACCGGCCTCGATAACGGCACGCGCAGTGAGCGCGGCGTCTTCGGGGCGATCTCCGTACCCGGCTTCGACATCCGCAGTAACTGGAATTGTGATTTTGGCCGCGATTCGCGCCACACAAGACATCATCTCTTGCCGTGAAATTTTTTCTCCGTCGGGATAGCCAAGCGCAAACGCGACCCCGGCGCTGCTCGTGGCGATCGCGGCGATGCCCGCTTCTTCAAAAATACGGGCGCTGGCGACGTCCCAGGCATTCGGCAATACGAGAGTTTTCGGTCCGTGATGCAGGGCGAGTAAGGCCTTCGCCTTGGCTGCTTGAGTGCATCGGTCAATCATTGCCGTTATCTTCGAACGTTTTCGAGGAATTTTTCCACGCTCACGACTGCCCGTCCCACGGTCCCGCGACCGATCTCCTGCATATCATCTTTCGCAGAAACACGAACTGTGTAGAATCGGCCATCGAAGGCTTCAACTGTGGCTTCAGCCTTGATCCTTGCGCCAATGCCACTGGCGGCGCGATGCTCGATGTTGATGGCGGTCCCGACGCTGATCTCATCGCGTTCGCAATATGGCTGTATCGCATGGAACGCGGCCGTTTCCATCAGGCGGACCATGTCTGGGGTCGAATAAACCGGCGGCAACTGCGGATGGTGCGAGCTCAGCGTGTGCTTGAACTCGACGGTTTCTTCCGCCTTGCCGCGCGCGCCAATAGGGACAGGTTTCATGTGCTCGCCAGAAAAGAAAGAGCCAACGATTTTATCTGAATCGCTGGCTCAAAATTCGCCTGGTGGCCGGGCTTAAGCTGCGCGCGCCAGCCGTGCGGCTTCGATTCCATCGAGCGCCTTCCAGAGCTCCTTGGCAGCATTCTCGCCGGCGTTTAGCGCTTTCGACGAGGCTCCAGGATTCATCTCGACCACTTTCGCAAGCTGATTTTTCCAAACTCGCGAGTGATAAACGTCGGCGGTGGTATGGAGATTGAAGTATGAGCAAGTCTTCTCGTCGGCGCCGTACATCTCGCGAAGCCCTCGCGCCTTCTCAGCGGCAACTCGTGGAACCTGAGATTCGTAAGCGTAGAATGCCGCCAGCGCTTCCTCCGGCGCGCCTTCGCGCGCAATCGAATGGAACCAACTCACCAGGCCCTTGACTTCTGGAACCCGCGAAGAAGTATCGTCACGTTCTCCGCCCATTCCCTCGACAAAGTCCAGCCACAGCTCAGCGTGCGATGGAGAACCATCGGCGCCGTTCTCATCCTCGCGATTGGCCAGCACGGCTCGACGCAGGGCAACGTCTGAGGCGCGGCCGCCGAATTCGGCCAGGTACGACGGAAACGCTTCTACGTGCGAGTAATACTCGCGGCCATACTGCCGCAGGTCATCGCGGCTCAGTTCGCCGGCAGCCCAGGCCTTATAAAAAGGATGGCAAAGCAAGTCATACTTCGCGATGCGTGTGTCCAGCTGCTCGAAAAATTCTTGCGTGGTCATTCATCCTCCGGAGAAGAAACATAGTACGAGGAACAAACGTACGAGGCAACTGGCGAAATGTAGTTGTTGGTCCTCGGCTCTCGGCTTTTGGTTCTTGGCTGTTGGTGAGAAGCAGGTTTCTGGAACCAGCTGTGTTCACTACCATTAGTTCATTTTGGAACCTGAACGCGCGGAAGTGGGAGTTTCATCTACCAGAAACCGCATCGCAGTGCGAGTATGGATTTATGCTGAGTTTTGTTTGCGAACTTTGCGGAGCCTTGGCGCATTTTGCGATTAAAGGTTTTGCTTGCGCGCTGGTAATCTCGCCTCTGACATTCTCGCAGTCTAATCCATGCGTTCCTGCTGAGGTGCGATACAAGTCTGGGTATATTAATCCAGTCCCTAGACCAACGGAATTCACTTCGTCCATGCTTTGGGGAATCGCGATCGCCGATACGCGCGTGCCGGGATACGACAATGCAAAAATTGAAATCGCGCGCACTCAGCTCGTTTGTCGAGTCGATGGACGCGACTATGTTCTGAATGACGATCAGGGAGCGCTTCGCGGAGGCTTTTATCGGCGGTATCCGTGGTTTGGTACAAACGCGCATGATCCCATGCCAATGTCCTATTCGGGTGATCGCCGAATCGTCGTCCTTCGCGTTGGAACTCGTCCCGATCGTGTCTGGCATTTTTGGGCGGGATCGCCCCGAGCCGCACTTCCTTCGGGACACCTCGCTGGATGCACCGTTAAGGCACGTGTAAGAATTTCTAATGGGGCCTTATTGCAAGTGGGCTTCGACTATTGGCGCAACACCACCGTCGGTTACGAATCCGGAGGCAACAACCACGAGGCGGGCGCCAGCCAATGGTATTTCCCTTCGCCCGATTGGCAGGACGCCGAATTCTCCGATATTCCGCATTAATCTCGAGCGAACGCTGATCTGACCCGCTGCTTGCGCTCAGGCAGTGGCACTGCAGTAACCTGTGGCCGCGTGCTTGCGGAACTATAATCGCGTTAGTGGCCACTATTGAAATCGCCAAGCGCACTGCGACCCGGCCCACCTGGGCTGAGGTCTCGCTGGGCAATCTGCGCTACAACTACCGTATCCTTCAGGACTACGTCGGCCACGGAGTCACAGTTTGCGCGGTGGTCAAGGCATTCGCCTACGGCCATGGCGCGGTCGAGTGCTCGAAAGCGCTGGAGCTGGAGGGTGCTACGTGGCTCGGCGTCACTTCTCTTGACGAAGCCATTCCCTTGCGGGAGGAAGGCATTGAAACTCGCATCCTGCTCATGACCGGATTTTGGCGAGGCGAAGAAGAGGAGATTGTTCGCCTGGGTCTGACTCCAACCGTCTGGGAAATTGGCCAGATTGAATTGCTGGAAAAAGCGGCAACTCGAGTCGGCGTTGGCCAGCATGCGGTTCATTTGAAGATAGACACCGGAATGGGCCGGCTTGGCGCTACATTGGAAGAGCTTCCCGCGGTTTTGGCGGCGCTCAAATCCGCGGACCATCTGGTGCTTGAGGGTGTGGCAACTCATCTGGCTTCGTCCGAAGTTCTTGATGCGCCCTCGGTCGAAGCGCAGCTCAAAGAATTCGAAACCGTGCGTCGCATGTTGCGCGACCATGGATTCAATCCTCAGATGGTCCACGCCGCCAATACATCCGCGGTGATTTCGCACCACGAGAGCTGGAACACTATGGTGCGTCCCGGCCTCGCTTTGTACGGCTACTATCTTCCCTTCGAGCGCGCCGGACGCATCGTGAGCGGCAAAGGGCTTAGGCTCGCGGTGAAACCCGTTCTTACCTGGAAGACGCGCATTCTTTCGCTGCGCGAAATGCGCGCCGGGCAAGCTCTTGGATACGGCGGCGTTTACGTCACCAAGGCTCCTGCACGGATCGCGATCCTGCCGGTTGGATATGCCGATGGACTGAATCGCGGCCTCTCCGATGGCGGACGCGTAATTATTCGCGAGCACTATGCCCCAATCGTCGGCCGCATTTCGATGGATCTTACCCTCGCCGACGTCACCGGAATTCCGGATGTCACAGTCGCTGATGAGGTCATCCTGCTCGGTTCTTGCGACGGTCTCAACGTCGATGCGCGCGAGCACGCAGCCTGGGCGCGCACCATTCCTTACGAAATCCTGTGCGCAATCTCAAAGCGGGTTCCGCGCCGTTACATCTGAGGATGCATCCTGATCTTCCGCTACGCCCTTGCAAAAATCCTCATGGCTTGGGATGTTCGGCGCTATATGGGTGGCAGCACGGTTTTTGTTTCGGCGTGAATTCCATCACCTCAACGCGGGTGTTGTCCGGGTCATAAGCATCAAGGCTGTCCTTGCCGTCGCGGCCGACCTCGGGACCATCGAAAGTCTTCAGTCCATTTGATCGGAGCTCGCTGGCGGCGACGTGCACGTCTTTAACGCCTAAAGAAAAATGATTTTGCACGCCGAGTTCTTTGTGGTCGGCGTTGGCAGGAATGTTGAGCATGTATTCGATCCAGTCGGGGCCATCGGGAACCTGGATTTCGTACCAATCGATGCCGTCATCTTTGAACCCGCCGTACCAGTAAAGGCGGAATCCGAGAAGGTCGACGTAAAAACGGTTTTCGGCTGCCATGTCTTTGACGACGAAGCCCGCGTGGATCAGGTGCGTGCTGACCTGTTTGGGATCATTTTCGTAATCAAGGATTATTGGCGGCCTCTGAACGAAGGCGATCGAGTTTCCCTCCGGGTCGCGAACTCTGAAGAACCTTGCACCGTCTGAATCTTTCTGAATAATGCCGGGCAAGACGCGATGCGCCAGGAGGTAGCGTCGCATTTCCGCCACACTGTCGGTTTCGAAGGCGACTTCCGCGAGCCAGTTTTTTAGGGTCCAATTCTTTGTCTGAATCGGTGCTCGTTTCAATAGCACTCGCTGATTCGTGGGTCCCACGAGAAAGCAAGTATCGGGACCTTTGTATTTTGGACAAGGCGTTATCAGCCCGAGATCATCGGAATAGAACTGGCGCGATTTATTGAGGTCGCTGGCGTAAATCGTTACATGATCAATGCCGGTGATGCGCGGGCGCTGAGGCGGCGCGGCCAGCGCGACGGAGTGCAACAGCTCGCACAGCGCAAAAAGAAACAGTGCTGGGAAAACAACCGCGCGCCCTGCTCTGCGCGTTATCCGGAAGAATGGCTGCATAATTGCGAGATTTTATCGCAGAGCACGAGTGGCCGGGCGGCGCAAGCGCTCGGCCCTCCGTCATTCGAGAGAGTGTTTCCTATTTTGCCGGCGCCCATGACCGCAGATACGCCGCAATGGCAGTCGCATCTTGTCGATTGAAGCGATACTGCGGCATTGGCGGCCGCGCGGGCACACTGTTGGGAACCGCGCCGGTCATCAGAAACTTAATCGCAGCATCTGTGTCCCAACCCTGCAGCCCGGCTATGTCGACTGATTTGTCTGCCCAGGCCGGCATGGGAACAGCAGGTTTGAAATCGAGCACTGTGCCCTTCAGCAATTGTTCTTTGATCGGCTCGCCCTTTTCATTGCGAGGCGTGTGGCAGTCCCCGCACATAATAACTCTCTCGATTAGATATTTGCCTCGGGCCAGGAGCGCACCCGAATGGCTGCCAGGCTTTGCTTTCCCGGCCTGTTGTCCGGTTCCGACTGGGACAAGCAGAAATAACAGCGCGGCCTTTCTCGCCGAATTGCAAAAATGCAAAATCTTCTACGGCCCCTCTATTTCCCGCGTTGCATCTATTGCACAGTGATGTTCACCGGCGCCGAAGGAATCCCGTTCGCAACGACGTAGATCTGGCTCGGTCCTAATTCGACATGAGCGGGTACATCGAACCGCGTCGACACCTTGGTGTTGCCGGTCGCCACGCCCATCGTACTGTGATCGTGCGTCTTGCAATAAAAGACGTGACCAGTGGCGTTATTCACGATACGGACCAAAGGATAGTTCGTAGCATCCTGGAAATCATCGCCATACGCCGCGCCCGCTGATAGCCCATTGAACTGCGTTCCGCTAATCGAATAGTTGGCCACTCCGGCTGTGACCGAGGTCGGAGCGGACTTGATTGTAGGCTGCCACGATTTATTGAACGTCCCGGCGGGCGTCAGAACCTCAACGTCAGTTGTGAAATCCGTGAACATGATTTGTCCCGTTGGAAGTACGAGCAAATGGCCGACAAAGGAAGCATCGTTCACCGCGTTCGGCGGCGCGGGAAGGCCGTTCAGTGTGCTTCCGTTCCACTCGTAAAAATTCGCTGGCGGGCTAAACGTGCCCGTGTACGGGCTGGTCATGACGATCACATTTCCATTGATTTCAAGAGCAGCCGGTGCGTCGTTGGCTGCGTCGTTACTTGGGAAATCGGGACCCGCCGTCCACGTCCCTTTGGCAACGTTGTAGACGGCAGTGTGTCCCGGCGAGCAATCACTGGAGCCCGTATAGAACACGGTGCCGTTCGGCCGCAGAATCGCGGGGCCAACTTCAAAACTTCCTTTGCCGGTGCCGCAGGCCGAATCCCACAATTGAACAATCGTGCTTCCCGCGCTGCTCCAGGCGCCCGTGCCGGGGTCCCACAGCTCTGAATTGGTTCCCGTGAAGCCTGCAGCACTACATGCAGGTTGATCACTCGGACAAGCGACATAGGCATCGACCGTGAGCAGTTTGCCGTTGGGCAGCAGCGTCCAACCTTCTTCGTCGAATTCGTCGAATTTTGTAGATTGGTTCAGCTCCGTCCAGCTGAGGGTTCCTTCGTGAAAGTAAGCAGCTAGCGGTGCGCTCTGCATCTGCAGCGCGACACCACAGCAATCTGCCTGCATGTAGGTGCCGTTCGGGAGGACGACAGATTCAGCGTCTCCGATGTTTGCCCACAAAGTCGGCGAGCTGGGAGGATTGACTGCCGTCCATGTGTTCGTCACAGGATCGTAAAGCGCGCCAAGATTAGTCCACTGCCCTTCGGGGGCACACTGCCCCGCCGGACACAGATATTCGCCCCCTTCAGCGATGACTTTACCGTCAGGCAAAACAGCCGTGCTGAAGTAAAGAGGCGCGTAATCAGCAGGCATGTTCGCGATCTGGCTCCACGTTCCATTCACGTAACTGCCGTTGACGTCAGGGGTAAGAACGTACCACGCCGTGAAATCCATCCCGGCGCAAGTAGGGCCGATATTGCAATTAGGCTCCTCGTGCGCCAGGATACGACCGTCGGTGAGCAACAGCATTACTCCGACAGAAACAGGCGGCGCATTGTTGAGCTTCGTCCAAAAAGGTGCCGTGCTGGATTGACTCGGAATTGGGGTTGACGTACCCAGTTGCACGGGCGCCGGTTTCACATTGGTAGATACAGGCGGCAGAACACCAGGAGTCTGAGCGGTCGCGACTAAAGCTGAACCGGACACGAGAACAATGCAGGCGGCAGTCAAAAGCTTACTCCACAAATCGCGCACGACATTTCTCCTTGTTTCCTGGGTGGTGTACAAAGGCGGGGTTGTGGAAAAGAGATCTTTTCGATACGGGAACAACCACCATCAACTTACGATCCGAAATACACGCTGGTTGGGTCTATCGGTGATGCACGGTAGAAGACAGGGGAAGATTCCTGTCGTTCCCTAAGCAGGAGTTCGTGACCGGACGGCCGGTTAGCCGGGTGCTCCACATACGGTAGCCAGGCGCGATACAGCGATAAAGCAGGCGATAGCAGATAAACTCGCCGTCCAAACTCTCGAAAGACGCTGCAAGACGTTCAGCTTTTCTGGTTTTGCACCCGATGATGTTTGACCCCTGTTTCCCGCGTCCCATAAACTGAACTTTCCATGGCAGAAACCATTCACATCAAGCTCCCAGATGGGAGCGAGAAGGAAGTGCCTAGGGGCACGACCGCACTCGAGGTTGCCAAGTCCATCAGTCCGCGGCTGGCCGATGCGGCATTCGTCGCCAAAACTAACGGCGATTTGGTCGACTTGACTCGCCCGCTGGAAAAAGACACCAAGCTACGCATCCTCACAGAAAAGGATCCCGAAGCGCTGGGAGTTTACCGGCATTCGTCCGCGCACCTGCTGGCCGCGGCGGTGCTCGAGCTTTTTCCCGAGACCAAGCTCGGCCACGGTCCGGCGACCGAGAGCGGATTTTTTTACGACTTTTATCGCCCCACTCCGTTCACGCCCGAGGACCTGGAAAAGATCGAAAAGAAAATGCAGGAGCTGGTGCAACAGAACCTGCCGTATGCGCGCGAATTTCTGCCGCGCACCGAGGGGCTGGAGCGCTTCAAGAACGAAGGCGACTTCATGAAGTGCCACTTCATCGAGCAGTTCACCAAGCCCGATGAAAAAATTTCGATTTACAAGACCGGCAAGTTTCTCGACTTCTGCCGCGGGCCGCACATTCCATCCACCGGCAAAATCAAGGCGTTCAAGCTGCTGAACATTGCCGGCGCGTACTGGCTGGGTGACGAGAAGAATCCGCAACTGCAGCGCATTTACGGCACCTCGTTCTTCTCGAAAAAAGATCTCGACACGTACCTGCACCAGATCGAAGAGGCCAAAAAGCGCGACCATCGCGTGCTCGGCAAGCAGCTCGATCTGTTTTCCATTCAGGAGCTGGCCGGGCCGGGGCTTATTTTCTGGCATCCCAAGGGCGGCATTATCCGCAAAGAGATGGAAGACTGGATGCGCGATCAGTACCTCAAGCGCGGCTATTCGCTGGTGTACACGCCGCACGTGATGCGCAAGCAGCTTTGGCAGACCTCTGGGCACGAGGCCCACTACGCGCAGAACATGTTCGACACGATGGAGCTCGACGACGCCGAGTATCGGCTGAAGCCGATGAATTGCCCGGGCCACATTCTTATTTATAAGGACTCGCTGAAGTCGTATCGCGATTTGCCCGTGCGGCTGGGCGAGCTGGGCACGGTATATCGGTATGAGCGCTCCGGAGTGATGCACGGGTTGCTGCGGGTGCGCGGTTTTACTCAGGACGACGCGCATATTTTTTGCACGCCGGAGCAGATCGAGAAAGAAATTGCCGATTGCTTGGAGTTTGCGCGCGACACGCTGCACGATTTCGGATTCGACAAATTTGTGACCGAACTTTCGACCTGGGACCCGGCACAAGGTGCAAGCTTTGTGGGATCGGCGGAGCAGTGGAAACTCGCCACTTCATCTCTCGAAAACGTTCTGAAGCGGCTGAACATCGAGCATACGACGGTTCCCGGCGAAGGAGCGTTCTACGGTCCGAAGATTGATATCAAGCTGGTCGACGCGATCGGCCGATTGTGGCAGCTTTCCACCGTGCAGTTCGATTTCAATCTTCCCGCGCGATTCGGACTCGAATATGTCGCCGAAGACGGCTCGCGCAAGCAGCCGGTCATGGTGCATCGCGCGCTGTATGGATCGATTGAGCGATTCTTCGGCGTGCTGATCGAGCATTATGCGGGCGCATTCCCGGTGTGGCTCTCGCCGGTGCAGGTCGTGCTGATCCCGATTGCCGAGCGCCACGTGGAATATGCGAATAAAGTGGCTTCTCAGTTACGTGAAACGAGTGTTCGCGTCGAAGTCGATGCCCGCAACGAGAAGATGAACGCCAAAATCCGCGAGCATGCGTTACAGAAAGTCCCTTTCATGCTGGTGGTCGGCGACAAGGAAGCCGAAGCCGGAAAAGTTAACGTCCGCACCCGCGGGAAAGAAAAAACCGAAGACATGAGCGCGGAAGAGTTTGGGGAAAAGATCAGAAAGTTGATTTCGGCAAAATCTCCGTCGTTGTGAGGGTCAGAGAAGGGCAGGGAGCGTGCGAAAGGCGCGTCCCTTGGTCAGCCTAAAAATCGAGAAAACGCGCTGATCGAGGGTAAAGATCGTGTCAAGGTTCTCCCGGTCGGCAAGATGCACCAGACGCACCCTGATACCATGCTCATCGGCGTTATCTCTGATACGCACGGACTGCTGCGTCCAGAAGCCCTCGAGGCCCTCCAGGGATCGGATGCCATCATCCATGCCGGCGACGTCGGCGAACCGGGAATCCTCACTAAATTGGGTGAAATCGCGCCGGTCACGGCGGTGCGCGGCAACGTGGATCGTGGAGCTTGGGCGAGGAAGCTTCCTGCGAACAATGTTCTCGAGATCGGCGGGATTTCCATTTACGTGCTACACATCATCGAGCAGCTCGATCTAAAGCCCGAGGCGGCCGGATTCGCTGCCGTAATCTACGGACACACCCACGTTCCTAAACAAGAAATAGAAAACGGGGTACTGTATTTCAATCCCGGGAGCGCGGGCCCGAAGCGGTTCAAGCTTCCGGTTTCCATAGGCAGGCTGGAAATCAAGGCTGGAAAAATAACCGGGGCGATTCTCGAAATTCCAGACCACGCTCACCCTATTCGCAGAAAGCGCGAGTAACAACCCAATCCGGCTTTCCCCGAAAATTCGTTTTAGGATCACTGAGTCGTCATACGGGCGCGTTCGCAGTCGTTTCCAACCTCGATCACGCGAACAGGGCATGTGTAGATCTGCTGACGAAGTCAACATTCCTTTAGAATCGCAGCCAATGTCTCTGCGCTTCGAGATCACAGCTACGAAAGATAACCTGCGGCGAGGGCGGCTCAACACTCCGCACCGGCCGGTAGAGACGCCTGTGTTCATGCCGGTTGGAACGCAGGCTACGGTCAAGGCGGTACCGCAGGACATGCTTGAAGACCTGGGAGTCGAAATCCTGCTCGGCAACACGTATCACCTGTATTTGCGACCCGGAGTCGATCAAATCCGAAAGCTGGGTGGATTGCACCGGTTCATGTCGTGGCCGGGCGCAATCCTGACCGACTCTGGCGGATTTCAAGTGTTCAGCTTGAGCGATCTACGGAAAGTCAGTGAGGAAGGCGTGACTTTTCGGTCGCACCTGGACGGGGCCTCGCATTTTCTGAGCCCAGAAGATGCTACGCAGGCGCAAATTGCGCTCGGCGCCGACATCATGATGGCGTTCGATGAGTGCACGGAATACCCGGCGGATTCCGCGCGAGCGCGCGAATCGATGGAACTTACCTTGCGTTGGGCGGCGAGGTGCAAGAAGTATTTTGAGGAACATAAAGAAGAGGTGCCGTGGAGCAGCGCTCAACCGTCAGCCATCAGCGGTCGGGCAGTTTCAAGTTTCGAGTTTCAAGTTTCAAGCGGCGAAGAAGGTGCACGAACCGTGGCATCACAGTCCGTCCGAAACTCGAGACTGGAGGCTGGAAACTGCGCTCAGGCCCTTTTCGGCATTGTGCAGGGCGGGATGGATCATGCCCTGCGCAGGGAATCAGCCGAACGCACCATTGCAATTGGGTTCGACGGGTACGCCATCGGAGGCCTCAGCGTCGGCGAGCCACGAGCGATCACGCGCGAAATCGTCGAATTAACCCTGGAGCATCTGCCCAAAGACAAGCCCCGCTATCTCATGGGCGTCGGCACGCCGGAAGAAATTGTCGAATACGCAAAGCTTGGCATTGACATGATGGATTGCGTCCTACCCACTCGCGCCGCTCGCCACGGCCTGCTATTCACCTCGGAAGGGAAGGTTTCGATCAAACAGGCGCGCTATGCTGCTGACCAGGGCCCTCTTGATCCCAATTGCTCCTGCCGCACTTGCCGCAGGTATTCACGCGCGTATCTGCGGCACCTTTACGCCTCAAATGAGGTGCTGGCGCAAGTCCTGAATACCGTCCACAATCTGAGCTACTACCTTGACACGATGCGGCGCGTCCGGCATTCTATTTGACTTGGGAATGCGCGTGGTTTTCTCCTGTGGGTCTCAGATTGGCCCAGCTTGCCATCCCAGATTTAAGGATCACCCGGTTCTGAATACGCAGTAGCTTCCGTGATAAATCGTAGAGGCGCGAGTGCCGGAAATCGGTTGCTGGTGCGGAAGGCGCCTCGGTGAATAGCGGACGATCAGTATCCAATGCATCTATACGCACTTTTATTGCAGGTTGGTGGCGGCGGCGGCGGGCTGCCAGGGCTGGTACTGTTCCTGCCGCTCATTCTGCTGTTCGGCTATATGTTCTACTCGCAGAACCGTAAGCAGAAGAAATGGCAGTCGCTGCTGGGCAGCCTGAAAACGGGCGACAAAGTCGTGACAAGCGGTGGCCTGCGCGGCACTATCGTGGCGCTCAAGGACGATTCGCTGCACCTGCGGGTTCCGCCGGATAATTTGCGTATCGAGGTCACGCGCTCGTCGATCGTTTCGGTGACTACGCCCGATGAGGCGGCAACGACAAAGTAATCGGGTGGTACACGATCGCGGTGTTTAAACTTTGAAACCTTGAAACGTTGAAAACTTCTTAGCTCTAACGACTGGATTTTGCATTCATGACTAAAGGTCTTGGCTGGAAAGTAATTGTCATCATCGGTACGGTGCTGATTTTTGTATACGGTATCTTTGGGATACCCAGTGGCTTCTCGGGCGGCGCGCTGGCCGACGCACTTCTGCAGCGCATTAATCTCGGGTTGGATTTGAAAGGCGGAACTCACCTTATTTTGCAGGTGCAGGTGAACGATGCTATCAACGTAGACACCGACAATGCCGTCGAGGTCCTCAAAGCGGGCATGCGCTCGGCGAGAATCAACTATGCCGAAATTACCAAGCCCGACCCGGTTAATCACCCCGAGCAAATCGTAATCAAAGGCGTTCCACCCGAGGCGACATCGGACCTGAGAAATCTAGTCAGTGACAAACTCCCTGAATACGAAGCCACCTCCGCTGCCAACAATACGTGGACGATCGCGATGAAGCCCACCGCGGTAACCGACACGAAAAACCGCGCTGTCACCCAGGCCATTGAGACCATTCGCAACCGAATTGATCAGTTGGGAGTGAGTGAGCCGGTTATTGAGGAGCACGGGCTCGGGCAGTACCAGATCCTGGTGCAGTTGCCCGGCATTGACGATCCGGCACGCGTGAAGGACGTCATGCAGTCAACCGCCATGCTGGAAATTAAACAATCGCTGGGTGGGCCCTATCCGAGCCAGGAGGCGGCGTTGCAGGACCACGGCGGGGTGTTGCCTCCGGATTCAATGCTGATGCAGGGGCATCCCAATCCTGGTAGCAGCGAACAGGCGTGGTATCTGGTGTCTCGCGTATCTGCGGTGAGAGGAAAGGATCTCCGTGACGCGCAGCCAAGCCGCGATCAGAACGGCCAGCCCAGCGTGAGTTTTACGCTGAGCAATGAAGGCGGACAGCGCTTCTACAGCTTTACCTCACAGCACGTAAACGACAGCCTGGCAGTGGTGCTCGACAATAAGGTTCAAGAAGTCGCGAGTATTAAGGAGCCGATCCGCGATCGCGGCGAAATCAGTGGCGGGCGAATGTCCGAGCAGCAGGCGAAGGACCTTTCTCTGATTCTGCGCTCGGGCGCCTTGCCGGCAGGCATTAAGTACTTGGAGGAGCGGACGGTCGGGCCATCGCTGGGCACCGATTCAATTCGCTCCGGAGTGCGCGCCGCCGTTGTCGGGATGATTGCAGTTTTAGTATTCATGCTGATTTATTACCGAGCGGCGGGAATTAATGCCGATCTCGCGCTGATTCTGAACCTGATTATCCTGCTCGGGTTCCTCGGTTTTACGGGCGCGACTCTCACCTTACCCGGTATAGCCGGAGTGATTCTGACGGTCGGTATGGGCGTGGATTCGAATGTGCTGATCTTTGAGCGTATTCGCGAGGAATTGCGAAATGGCAAGACTCCGCCTTCCGCTGTGGAGCAGGGATTTGGCCATGCGTGGGTCACGATCGTGGATACACACGTCACGACTATCGTTTCGGCAATCATTTTGTTCCTCTTCGGAACCGGGCCGGTAAAGGGATTCGCCGTCACCTTGAGTTTTGGTCTGTTCGCAAATCTCTTTACTGCCGTATTTGTGTCACGCACGATTTTTGACTGGGTGCTCAGCCGCAAGCGCGTGGGTGAAGCATTAAGCATTTAGGTTTCAAAGTTTCAAAGGTTTCGGGGACGCCGTTGCGGCGTCTCGCTTGAAACTTGGAACTTGAAACTTTGAAACATTGAAACTGGGGTTCTTGTGGAATTTTTTCGCAATCCGAACATCAATTTTCTCGGCAAGAAGTGGTACTTCATTGCGTTTTCGTTGATTTTTAGCACGGCGGGCGTGCTCTCGATGCTGTTCTGGCACCATATTCCATTGGGCATTGATTTCCGTGGTGGCACGCTGGTGTACGTCAAGTATTCGCATACACCTGACGACAATGCTGTTCGTGCCGCTATGGACCGGGCCGGGCTCCCTAACGTCCGTATTCAACGGTTCGGCCAGGTAAGCAGCAATGAGATCCTGATCGATCTTCCCGTGCAGGAAACCAGCGAGCAAGCCCTGGATCGCGGCAAGACCCAAATTATCAATGCTCTCCAAACGAATGCTCCGGCAGGCAAGCCGGATCTGAACAACACGAGCTCGCTGACGCTGACCTCTTATTTGCTCCAAAAGGACCCTCTGCGTCTAGGTACCGATGCTCAGCAACGGTACTCAGCCATCGCCCAAGCCGTCACCAATTTTCGCGACAAAACAAAAGGTGGGGTGCTGGCCAGCTTTGACGAGCTTAAAGGCGTAGTGGATCCCGCGGTCTTGGCCTCGCTTCAGGATGGGTTCTTTCTTTCCGATTTTGGTGTCTATCAGGTGGAGATTGTAGGTCCGCAGGTCGGCGCACAATTACGCAAACAAGCAATTCTAGCAACGCTTTATTCCCTGGGGGGTATGCTGGTGTACTTGGCTTTCCGCTTTGAGTGGATCTACGGCGTCGCTGCTGTGATCACCGTATTCCACGATACCCTGATCACCGTAGGGGCATTTTCATTGACGGATAAGCCCATATCTTTGACCGTCATAGCAGCCATTTTGACCCTCATCGGCTACTCCAACAACGACACCATCGTAGTTTTTGACCGCATTCGAGAGAATCTCAAATTGATGCGGCGGGAGAAGCTCTCCGACATCGTTAACCGTAGCATTAATCAAACCTTAAGCCGGACCATCTTGACGGCGGGTTTAACATTCCTCACTGTACTTGCTTTGTACCTTTTTGGTGGCGAAGTATTGCATGGGTTTTCCTTTGCCCTGGTGATCGGCATCTTAATCGGGACGTATTCGTCGATCGCCATAGCGGCGCCTATCCTGGTGGCATATCAGGACTGGCGTTCGGAGCGGAACCGACCGCAGCCTATGGCGCCGGTGAGCGGCGGGCCGCGTAAGGAGAAGGCAAAGGCCAAGGCTTAATAGATTCCTAAGTAGGTGTTCGCTCTGTTAGCTGCTGTTCGCTGGCTTCATTCCTGGAATGGAGAAACCGGGAACCACCTGAGAGTGGCCGGTGTCTAAAGCATCGTAGCTTTGTGCAGGGAGAAACCTTATGTTTGAGGACAGCCTGATTGAATCAGGTAACAAACTAAAAACCAGGCGGGGCAGGACCTCGACGCTGGCGTTCGTTTTCCAGGCCATCATCATCGGGGTGATGGTTCTGATTCCGTTGCTATTTACAGAAGCGCTGCCGAAGACGCAGCTAATGACCTTCCTGGTCGCCCCACCGCCTCCTCCTCCTCCTCCTCCCCCGGCGGAGCCGGTCCACGTGGTGAAGAAGGTCGAGACTGACATCATCAACAACCAACTCCGCACGCCCACAAAGATTCCAAAGAAGGTGGAAATGATTAAGGAGGAGGAAGCTCCTCCGCCGCAGATGGCTGGTGTGGTCGGCGGCGTTCCCGGCGGCGTTCCCGGCGGCTCGCTGAACGGCGTGATGGGTGGCATTATCAGCTCGACGCCGGTTGCAGTGCCTAAGGTTGCGGTGCAGCGGGTCCGGGTTTCCCAGGGTGTGACCCAGGGTATGGTCATTCGCCGGGTACAGCCTCAATATCCACAGATGGCGAAGATTGCCCGCGTGCAGGGTGCAGTTGTGCTCGCTGCCGTCATCGGCAAGGACGGCGCGATTCAGAACTTGCACGTAATCAGTTCCGCGTCGCCCTTGCTTAACCAGTCTGCCATTGATGCCGTGAAGCAGTGGCGATATAAGCCGTACATTCTGAACGGCGAGCCGGTGGAAGTGGACACGACCGTGACGGTCAACTTCTCGCTCTCCGGCGGATAGAACGAAACACGCAGGCCCCTACCCTGGGTGAAAACTGCTCAGGGTAAGCACCTGTCGCTTGACCGAGTTCTGTGTTTTATCAAGTTTTCCAGGAGGAATAGCAACTCATGATTGCAGCTCATGCAGCAACGCAGCTAGTACACCACATTTCAATGACCGCAACCTGGCTTCAGGAGGCGGGACCGCAATGGGACCCGATCTCGCTCTGGAAACAGATGGGCTGGGTGGCGCGCGCAGTGGTCTTCATTCTCTTCATCATGTCAGGATGGTCCTTCGGCGTGATGATCGACCGCTGGATGGCGTTTAACGCGGCCCGTAAGCAATCGCGGGCTTTTGCTCCGGCAGTGGCAGGCGCCCTGCGGGATGGAAAGATCGATGAAGCGATTAAGGTGGCGGAGCGCAACAAGCGCAGCCACCTGGCAAAGGTCGTGACCGCTGGCCTGATGGAATTCCGCGCGCACCAGGATTCGAGCGACATTCCCGGCGAGACCATTGAAGCCTCCAAACGGGCTTTGGAGCGCACTGAAGCTATCGTGCACGCCGAGCTGAAACGCGGTCTTGGCGGACTGGCTACGATTGGCTCAACCGCTCCCTTCGTCGGCCTGTTCGGCACGGTGATGGGCATTCTGAACGCCTTCAAGGGTATTTCGCAGGAGAAGGCGACCGGTTTGGCCGCAGTGGCCGGCGGTATTGCCGAGGCGCTGGTGACCACGGCTTTCGGCTTGCTGGTGGCCATCCCCGCCGTGATGATGTTCAACTACCTCACCGGGCGCGTGGAAGCGTTCGATGTGGAGATGGACAATTCGTCAAGCGAACTGATCGACTACTTCCTGAAGCGACGGGGAGCGGTGCGCCGGTAGAGTTATGGAGTGACTGGCGTCTCGCCCGTCAGACGCACGGGCGGCGGACGCCCGCGCCTCCAGCTCATACGAGTTGCTGGGTCCGGCACGTAACCCGCGCCGGACCTACCTCCTCAGGAGAAGAATTATGGGAATTGCAAAGCGAGACGAAGGTTCAAAGGTCAATTCCAACATCAACGTGACACCTATGGTGGATGTCATGCTGGTGTTGCTGATCATCTTCATGGTGATCACGCCCATGTTGCAGAAGGGCGTGACCGTGGATCTGGCAAAGGTCAACAATCCGGAGCAAATGCCGGACGCCGATAAGGAAGACGCCCTCATCGTGGCCATCATGCGAAATGGCGATATTTTCTTCGGCAACGACCGCATTCAGCCGGACCAGCTCACTAACAAGGTGAAGGACCGGATCGCGAACCGCACCAGCAAGATCGTGTACGTCCGCGCCGATGCGCGGGCGAAGTATAAATCTGTGGTCGAGGTCGTGGACAACGTTCGCGCCGCAGGTGTCGACGATCTGGGGCTGTTGACCGATCAGAGAAAACAGACGAATAATCCGCCTCCGACAACCCCGGCGCCGGGCGCTGGGGGGTCGGAATAAGGAGATTCTTTATGGCAATGGCAGTTGGTGGTGGCAAGGGTGGGCCTAGCGCCGACATCAATGTAACGCCACTTATCGATGTGCTCCTGGTGTTGCTGATCATCTTCATGGTCATCACACCCCTTACTCCGAAAGGATTGGACGCGTTGGTGCCGCAACCGCCGCCACCGAACGCGCCTAAGAACCAGAGCAATGACCGAACGATTGTTGTCCAGGTCATTGACAAAGGCCCAGGACAGACTCCCGGTTTGAAGATCAACCAGGATGACGCGACTTGGGATGGGCTGCAGGGCAGGCTTACGGATATTTTCAAGACCCGCGCAGAGAAGGTCATGTTCGTAAAAGCCGACGATAATATTCCATTTGCGGACGTAGCGAACGTGATCGATATTGCCCACTCGTCTGGTGTCGACAAAGTGGGTCTGATCACTGCGAAGATCGAAGCCGGCGGATAAGAACAGTTCTTGGTGGCTAGTTGCTAGTGGCCAGAGAAGCGGCTGCCAGGACTAGCCACTTCTTCTGTGGCGCGGGCAGTCACTCCGAGTCCATGCTTTGTGTTATCGTATGCGGCTGGGTCTCTGGTCATTCCTTGCTAGGGGAGCACATTATTCATGAAAACAAGCCTGAAATTCGTGGCGATCACGGCAGCGGCTGTCTCGGTGCTCGCGACAGCGGGATGCAACAAGCTGAAGGCGCGCGACGATCTCAATAAAGGCGTGGCGGCTTACAAGAACGCGAGGTACGAACAAGCGATCGACCGCTTTAAAGAGGCCGTCGCCCTGGATCCTTCGCTGCAGAACGCCAAGCTGTATCTAGCCACCGCTTACGCACAGCAATACATTCCCGGAGTTGATTCTCCCGACAATCTTCAGAATGCCAATGCGGCTATCGATCAATATAAAGCTGTGCTGCAGCAGGACCCCAAAAACGTAAACAGCATCAAGGGAATTGCTTATCTATACCTGCAGATGAAGAAATTTGAAGACGCGAAGTCTTACTACCGTAAGGCGATAGAACTCGATCCGAACGATCCTGAGGCTTACTATTCGGTGGGCGTCATTGATTGGACGCAAGCCTATCAGCCGCGCATGGAAGAACGCGCAAAAATGGGGTTAAGACCCGATGAACCGCTGAAAGACAAGAAGCTGTGTGCGAAGTTGCGAGGAGACAGCGAAAACATCATTCAGGACGGCCTCGACAACCTGAATAAGGCCCTACAGCTGCGCCAGGACTACGACGATGCCATGGCCTATATGAATCTGCTCTATCGCGAAAAGGCCGATCGCGAATGTGATCAGCCGGACCAGCGTTCTGCCGACCTGAAGACCGCTGACGAGTGGGTTGATAAAACCATGGCAGCGAAAAAGGCAAAGGCCGAAAAACAACAGGGCGCGCAGGGAATCACGCTGGATCAGAACAAGTAACAAGCCTCGGCCCCCCGATCAAACCTCTCGCTTGTTGAGAGGTTTTTGTTTTTTCTGTGTGTGGGAATGTGCGGCGCCAGCCCGTCTCTGCTGTATTTCCCCCCCACGAAAGTGGTATATCAAAAAGATACTTGTCGGTATATATCTGTTGAAATAAGGGGCGGCGATTTTAAGCAGCACCGCGGCTTGCACAGTTCGTACAAGCCGCAGATGCCGCTTCACATCTCCTTGCTCCTCATGACTCCCTAGCCACCCGCCGAGCGTTGTTTTGGGGAACAACATTGGGCGGGTGTAAATTTTTTCATTTAGTTCCGCTCTGCCGCTCACTCACCACGGAGTAATCGTTCCCACTTCGAAGGAAGCTTCTTATGGCACCTTCGTGGGATTTCGTGGTCCTTTGTGGTTGATGATTTGCTACGCGGCTTTCGCTTCGCACAATTAGCGCGAATTTCCTTACTGGACTAAAATCTCCTGTTTCTCTCGCGATTCAAATGTTCAAGAAAATCCTCATCGCAAATCGTGGCGAGATTGCCGTGCGGGTGATTCGCGCCTGCCACGAAATGGGAATCATCGCGGTCGCTGTTTATTCTCAAGTGGACCGCACCGCGTTGCATGTGCGCAGGGCTGACGAGGCCTATCTGATCGGTCCGGCAGCCGCGGCAGAATCCTACCTGAATGTCGAACGCATCATAGATGCGGCGCGGCGCTCTGGCGCTGAGGCTATTCATCCCGGCTACGGATTTCTGTCGGAGAATCCCCGGTTTGCGCAGGCCTGTCGCGATGCCGGCATCAAATTCATCGGCCCACCGCCGGAGTCGATGGAACTGATGGGGTCGAAAACCCGGGCCCGCAAGCAGATGGAGAAAGCGAGCGTGCCGTTCGTTCCGGGGACATCCCATGGTGTGCAATCGCTTTCCGAAGCACGCGAGATCGCGGCAAGTCTCGGTTATCCCGTGATGCTCAAGGCTGCCGCAGGAGGCGGAGGCAAAGGAATGCGCCTTGTCACCGGCGAAGGTGAACTCGGGTCATCGCTTGAATCGGCGCAGAGCGAAGCGCTGCGCGCCTTCGGCGACGGCGAAGTGTATCTGGAAAAAGCGATCTCGAATCCCCATCATATCGAAATGCAGATTCTCGCTGACGAGCACGGGAATACGCTCTACTTGGGCGAACGCGAGTGCTCCGTGCAACGTCGTCATCAGAAGGTGCTGGAGGAGTCACCGTCACCTGCAGCGACGCGGGAAGTTCGCGAGAAAATGGGTGAGATTGCCGTAAAAGCCGCCCAGGCCGTAGGATACGTCAACGCTGGAACCATTGAGTTCCTGGCTGACGACGCGGGAAACTTTTACTTCCTCGAGATGAACACGCGTTTGCAGGTGGAACACCCGGTCACCGAGCTAACCACCGGCCTCGACTTAGTGCAATGGCAGATTCGCATCGGCGCCGGGGAGAAATTGCCTTTCCGTCAACAGGACGTGAAGCTGCGCGGGCATGCGATCGAGTGCCGAATCTACGCAGAAGACCCGGATACTAACTATTTCCCCAGCCCGGGCAAGATCACTGCGCTTGCGGAGCCCGCCGGGCCGGGAATACGTCTGGACAGCGGCATTTACCAGGGTTGGAACGTGCCCCTCGAGTACGACCCCTTGCTCGCAAAATTGGTGGGATATGGCGAGAACCGGGAACAGGCCATCGGGCGAATTCGCCGCGCCCTCGATGAATATTTCGTCGCCGGCGTGAAGACGAACCTGCCGCTTTTTCGCCGGATACTCGCCAACCCTGATTTTCTGGCAGGACGTACTGACACTGGCCTTCTGGATCGCATGTCTGACCAGATGAAGGCGGACTCCTCGATCAGACAGGCGAAGCTGCCCGACGAAAGCATTGTTGCGATCGCAGCGGCAATCTTTAATGCGAAGAAGCCGGACCAGACAAATTCGAGCCAGGATGGCGCGGCAGGTCCAGACGGCAATTCCGCCGCATCATGGAAAAAGACCGCCCGCTCTGAGGCGCTGAGGTAGACGTGCTACTCGACATTTCTATTGCCGGCAAGACGCACCGCCTGGATCTGACGCGGGTTGAAAACCAGTGGCAATGCCGCTTGGATGGGCGCGAAATTCCGATTGATGCCGAGCAAGTTACTCCCGACACCTTATCTCTCCTGATCGAAGGTCAGTCGTTTGAAGTGCGCCGGGAACCTGAGGACAAAATCTTCCTCCGCGGGAAAAGATATGAAGTTTCCGTCGACGACCCGCGCGCCTGGCGCGGCAGAAAACGTGCGGGTGCAGGAACTGAGGGGCCGCAAAAACTCACTGCGTCCATGCCGGGGAAAATCGTCCGCGTGCTGGCCGGTGAGGGAGAGAAAATCAGCGCTGGGCAGGGCATTGCGGTCGTCGAGGCCATGAAGATGCAGAACGAGATCAAATCGCCAAAAGAGGGAATACTAAGGAAATTACTTGTCCAGCCAGGGATGAATGTAAAGGCGGGCGAGGTGCTGGCGATTGTCGAATAAGCAGCCTCAATGGGCGGTTTGCAGGACCTTTTCGGCGTAGAAATTTTCCACCTTGGCCTGATCGCGCATCACCTCGTAATACGCCGCCTTCAATAGCTGTTCACGATGGTCCTGCAGCTGAGTCCGAATTTCCTGCTCGACTCTGGGATCGGAAAGATCGCGCTGCCCGGCCGGTTCCATGGCAATCAATTTCACGATCCTAAACGCCGCAACCTGCCTGCTTCCAGGATTGCCCAGTGGAATCACCGGCGTGTACTGCCCTGGCCTTAATTTCAAAATGCTTTCGCGAGTCGCCGGATCGGTTTGCTTTAACGCCGACTCCGGAATAATGCCGAGATCGCCGCCATTGGGCGCAGTAGAACTGTCTTCCGAGTAGGTCATGGCTACCGACGCAAAATCGTCTCCCGCCTCGAGGCGCGTCAGCACGGTTTGAATTTTTTTGCGCGCCTCAACCTCGTTGGTTGCCTTGTTGCTCACATCCTGGCCCTGCGTCTGGGGTGAGGTGGTCACGAGTATGTGCGCCAGGTGATAACGTGGCTCAATCAGGTTGAATTCCGCCCGGTGCTGATTGTAGTAGTCAGCGATGTCCTGCTGAGTTACATTGATCTTCGACGTGACTTCCTTGTGCAGGACTTTGTCCGCGGTCAGTGCCCGCCGGATATCGCGTTTAAAGTCGTCCAGCGAGAGTTTTCGTTCCTGCAGCCGTTGATTGAACTGCTCCGCCGTCCAGGGTGACTTTATCTCGTTGAGCTTCTTCTCGACTTCATCGTCCGTGGCGAGCAGGCCAAGTTTTTCGGCCCGGTGCATGAGAATCTCGTTTTCAATGAGCTCGCGCAGAATGCTCAACCGCAGGCTGGTCGCCTGCTCGTCGCTCAGCGGCTGGTTTGAACCTGCAGTCTGGTTCTGAAAGTATTTTTCGAGATCGGCACGATAGATCTTCTGTCCATCGACGACTGCAGCAACATCGTCGCCCGAGGGTTTTAAGGCGCAGGATCCACAAACGCCAATAACTGACGCAAGACAAAAAATGACTAAGGGCCTGCGGCCAGGAATACGGTTCAACTCATCCTCCCCTTCGCTTAATGCTTGGCTGGAGCCTGACCGGTGGAACCAGGTGTCTGCGAGGCGGTCACAGGGTTCGACGCTGGATGCGCGGGGGCCGGTACGCCAGCTTCCTTCAAGGCGCTGTCAAACAGGGCGCGAATCTGCTCAACCGGACGGGCGCCGTCGAGCATTTGTCCGTTCACAAACAGAGTTGGGGTGCCGTTCACGCCCAAGGATTCGCCTTCCTTCACGGATGCCATCACTGCGTCGTTCTTCTGATCTTTTACACAAGACTGCAATTTCGCGGCATCGACTTTAAACTTTTCGCCTTCCGACAACGTGGCCTTGTCGAGGGCGGCGAACTGCGCGTCGCGGCCTTTCTCCTGGCTCACCGACTGCTGATTGGAATGAATGTAATCGGCGAACTCCCAGTATGCATCGTTGTTCTGCGCGCCCAGGCAGTTAGCGTCTACCGCTGCATGGATTGCCCAGGGATGAATCTCGAACAGCGGGTAATCCTTGTAAATAAATGCCACTCGATCGCCGTATTCCTTGAGCAGCTCGGGAAATAGCGTGCGATGCACTTGTGAGCAGTATGGGCATTCGAAATCGTCGAAACTCACGACCGTGACCTTGGCATTGGAATTTCCCCGCACCGGCCGCCCTTTTAAATCAATTTTCTTCATGACCTCTTGGTATGGATCTTTCGACAGGTCCATTTTCGTCATGCGTATAAGTGTTTTCTCGTCCTTCGAGACCAGAAATTCGTACTCCTGCTTCTTTCCGTCTCCATCAAAGGTCACGGTGACGGAGTTATAGTTGGGGAATTCGCTCGGACGCAGGGGCGAAAGGGTGACCTTCATGGTTGGCGGAACACTGTACTTAACCCGGAGCTGGCGTTCAATCCGCTGCGAAAGGTCGCCCGGGGCCAATTGAGCCGAGCAGCCCAGACAGATGAGCAGAAGGAAGATACACACGCGTTGACACGAAATCACCAGAAACCGCCTGAACATTTTGGAGTAGCTTTGATTATCTCACAGCAGATCGGCCGAATCCCTTTACTTTTGCCGGAATACCAGCTGCTCGGCTGGAAGAAGCGAGTTCATTGAACCGGAGCGGAAGCCTTCCAAATCCAAAGTAATGAACTTGAAGCCAATGGCTTTGAAGATGCGGGCGAATTCTGCCGCCATCGCTTCGGTCAGAGCCCGTGGCATTTCGTCGCGGGAAATTTCGATGCGGACAATATCACCGTGGTGCCGCACGCGGAACTGGCGGAATCCGAGGCTCCGAAGCCTGTCCTCTCCCTTCTCGACTGCGGTAAGCGCTTCCGTTGTCACAGGGCGGCCATATTCAATGCGCGAGGAGAGGCATGCGGAAGCGGGCTTGTCCCATATACGAAGCCCGGCATCGCGAGCCAGATCGCGAATCTCCTGTTTTGTGAGTCCAGCCTCGAGCAGAGGGGCGGCGACGCGATGTTGAGACGCAGCAATCTGACCGGGACGGAAGTCGCTCTTATCATCCACATTCACGCCATAGGCGATGGTTTGAAACTCGCGCTCTTGGGCGAAGCTCTCCATGACCGTGAAAAGCTCGTCCTTGCAGTGAAAGCAACGTGAGGAATCGTTACGGACATATTCGTCGCGGGTAAGCTCGTCGGTGCGGATGATTTCCAGCGGAATGCTTTGTTCTTGCGCGAAAGCGACAGCGTCGGCGAGCTGAAAACGGGCAAGGCTTGGGGAGTCCGCGATTACGGCCTTCATGCCGTCCCCGAGCGCTTGATGCGCGGCCCAGGCGAGAAACGCGGAATCAGTCCCGCCGGAGTATGCGACCAGAGTCCGGCCAAGCGAGAGCAGGCGTTGCTGCAAGGCAGCCCGCTTGCCGGCCGATTCCATTGAAACTGCCATCGCACTATCTTATGACGAAATCCGAGAACTTTCTTCCCGCATCCGGGGGAGTGGGATCCCAGCTCTTTCAGCATGTGGTGAGCTCTTCAGATCCTTCACCTGGGCGCAAAATCAACATGTTTCCACCGCAGGACTTAATAAAGCCGCTCATTCCGCCGAAGATTGCCAAACGCGCCAACGTTCGTAAGCGCAAAGGTGAAGCGATACTGGCTTTCATTGCGGACATTGTTGGCCAGTTCGAAGCGGCGGTATTCGACCACGAGCCCGCAACAGTCCCAGTTGTAGGAGACCTGTCCCGATCCGTATTGCAGCTGATTGATGTTCGCATCGAAACCCAGGTTGACCGCACCGCTAAAGCCGGGTTTATTGGCGCTACCGTAGCCGAGCACCGCGCGCAATTGGTTGAATTTCTCCGGAACAGGCACGCTGTTGGGAATCGCGCGCGCCGAAATCTGCCGCGGCACGTGCAGGGAAGCGTCGCCGGCGCCCACTGTGAAGGAGCCGATCTGGCGATTGAACAGCACGGTGCTGGTATTTACCCGGCCGACCTGGAAGTCGTAGTCCGCATCCCACTCGAGATCGTTGCGAGCGCTGGTTGAAACGCGTAATCGCGAAATCAGCGGCGAAAAACGTGTGGGTTGGGTCAGGAAAGCGATTCCGGTTAAATCGATCGTGCTGGTAAAGACATTCCGCTGGCCCCGAACCAAGGTCCCCCCAAATGTCGGATCGAAGAAGTACTTCTGCGCCAGTTCCCAGCTGACCACTTCGCGCGTACTGGGTTCACGCGGGCAAGGCTCATCGGCTGTTCGCAGCGGATGTTCCCACGGGACGTGACGGGGTGGTGGCGCGGCTCCCACGATGAGTGCCGGCATCCCTTCCGGGCCGCAGCTTTCGGGCTGTGGCGTCATTCGCTTGGCGTAGAGGCGATTCACGATTGCGTACTCCACGTTGTTGGTGTCGCTGATTATGTCGCGGTCGTCGAAGCGCAGAGTGCGCGCGAAATCATTCACTCCGCCAACGTAGTCGTAGACGATGCGTGGCTCGACGACGTGCTTCCACTTCCGCCCCAGAAATTCGCGGCCGAAGACGCGTTCCCCTGCCGGCGGGCGCAGTTCAAACGAAGCCTCTAGCGTCCGGCGATTTAATCCGTCAAAAACCGCTTTGCCGATTCCGTTCGAACCAGCCCCGCTTGCGGGTACCAGCTGCTGCGAGTAAAGCGTATCGCGAAGTCCTAGCTCGGGCCGAAAACTCCAGCCTTGAAAAACTACCGGCAGCGAGACCGACGGGCTTAGGTCAAGCCTTCCCAGCAGCGTCGCCGTGCTGAAGCCGGGTTGGCTCCGCGAAAGGCCGTCGGCGGAAAAATCAAAGTTCCCGTAGAAAGGCGAATGCCCCAGCCGCCGGTCGACGCTCGCCGCCTCGATTCCGGGCGCATGGAGAATGGTCACGACATCGGCGTTGTCGGTCCCGTTCTGAAAGTCCTGGTATCGGTGGGTGTTCAGATTCAGAAAAATGTCGTTGCTGTTATTCGACGCGAACATTTCCGACTTGACTTCGGAATTGACCGCCTGCGCGAACACATCGCTGAACACCAGGCGGAACACATACGAGCTCAGGTAGTCAATGTCCGCGACCCCGCGAAAATTGTGGGGCAGCCGGGCTTCGGAGTTCAGCTGCACCTCCGAGCCGCCCTGTTTAACCAGGATCGTTGGCGATGTTCCCTCGGTTATGCCGCGGTCAAAAACACTGAAGTAGGTCAGATCGGCGTAGGAGCTCTCCGATGGCTGTATGCGGAATTCTGCTCTTGGGGCCCAGCCTCGCTTTGAAAAATACTCCGTTCCAACCAGCAGATCTGTGCTGCGATTGATCGCCCAGAAAAACGCATCGCCGATCGTATTGCCGCGTATCGACGAGCGCGTAATACTCGGAATTAAAAACCCGCTCTGCCGCGGTCTTTTTTGGACGGAGTGCGTTGCGAACGGGAAATAGAAAACCGGAATGCTGGCGATGCGAAAGTCGCTGTGGTATATCGAGGCATTGCCTCCCACCTCGACATCCACCTTGCGAGCGTAAAACTGCCACTTCGGGTGGGGCAGTTCGCAGGTGGTGACCTTCCCGTCGATCACGATGTAGTGGTCAGGGCCCGCCTTCTCTACCAGCTTCCCCGTGAAGAAAAATGGACTTGAGCTGGTGAGAATTGCCCGGCTTTTCCGAGTCTTGATGCCGATAGTTCCCGTAACATGCTCAAACCGGCCTTTCTCAGTTACGACGTTATAGTCTCCGCGGGTAGCCTCAATATGCTCGTCGTTCGGCCCGCCATCGAGCACTAGATGGCCTTCGGCATGGACGTCTCCGGTATTCTCGTTGTACGTCGCCTCATCGCCGGTAATCGTGTATATGCCGTAGTCAATCTCGATATTCTGGCGTAGTTTATAAATCCCATTTTCCTCTTCTTGATAGGTGGCCCTTATGGTGGCTGGAACTGCCGGCCGGTGCGGGAACTGCGAGACCGTCTGCTCGGGCGTCGATGCAGGCGGCAACTGGCTGGTTACTAATCGCGGCGCGACTAGCTGATGACAAAGCACCGCTGTCGTGATAATCCATCGAGTGCGGGCCTGCTTCAGGAGCGTGCGCATTCCGGTTGGAATTTCAGGACTTGGCGTGAAGGTAGCACGTCAGCATCCTCTTAAGCAAAATACTCGTTGCTCGGTGGCTCGTGAGTATCAGGCATGATCCCGCCCAACACCCAATCCGAATCTGGTCAGCCCATCAACTATTTTGATCCCGATGCTGCCGACATGAGCGAACAGGAGTTCTCGGCGAGCCTGGAAGAGACTACAGAGCGGACTCAGTTCGTGCTGGACGGGCCAGATCCCGATGTTGAGGATCGGGATGATCCGAAACAGAATTCCTGGGAAAATGCTGCCAGTATGGTGGCCGACGATGTGCCCAGCAAAGAAGACTCGCCGGTGGATTTGACCGCTCGCACCCAAAATTCCGATTGGCGAGAACAGGTCAGCGCGAAGGTTAGCAACTATAAGTCACGCACTCGGCAGAAGCCGCGCTATCCGTCACTGCAGCTGCAGTTCGACCCCGTTCCCTACAAACCCGAGCCGGAGGGCAGGCCGCCACTCTCATTCAGCCAGACGGTGGCTGCAGAGATTGTAGCTTTGCAGCCGACTGCGATTTCGGAAGCCGAGCCGCGCGTGAATCTCGATGCCACAGCCCGGATTCTGGAGTTCCCGCGCCCGGAACCTCCGCAATTGGACCCCAATCAGCTCGCCGAGCCTGTCGTCCATCGGCCTCGTATCGTCGAAGCGCCGGACCTACTACCGCCTCCTCCCGCGATGGGAGGAATCCTGATCGAGGTAGCACGCGAACCAGAACCCGAGCGGCGGCCAGGATTCGATGTGCCGCTACAATCCTCCCCTCTTGGCCGCCGATTGTGGGCTGGAATCATAGATTTGCTGCTTATCGCCATTGCCGTGGCGGCGTTCGGCTACATCTTTGTCCGTATCAATCCTGTGATTCCAGCCTGGCAGAAAGTCGCGGAGTTTGCTGCGGCTCTACTGGCCCTCCTGTGGCCGGCGTATGAGTATGCATTCCTGGTTTTTTCAGGCAGCACTCCCGGACTGCGCATGGCTAAGCTGGAAGTTCAAGGGTTTGATGGCGTTCGAGCATCCCGGGGCCTGCGACGCTGGCGGGTGCTGGCCTCTTTTCTTTCTGCCGCCTTTCTCGGCTTGGGTTATGCATGGTGCCTGCTGGACGAAGACCAACTCTCCTGGCATGACCGCATCACCAGGACGCATTTGGCTCCGGCAAGCCGGCCCTGACTTCCGGCATCTATTCCCGTCATGTTAAATTGCTGAGACTGCCCAATTTCGCTGGCACATGTCCACTTCCACTCAAATTCCACATCGACCAGCAGTCAGAGTATTTGTTGCCACTACTGTCCTGCTGAGTTTTATCTCTTTCTGGCGAGCAGCCGCTATTGTGCTCTCCGATCTGGCCTCCTCGGCCTATTACGCCGGCGGCGACGCGGAAAAGGTGATTGGCAAAAGCGCACCCTGGTTCATCCTGGCGGTCATGTTGTTCAGCTATGCCGTGCGGGCGCTTTATATCGAATCCACCAGCATGTTCGTTCGCGGCGGCGTGTACCGCGTAGTCAAGAAGGCAATGGGTGGAACGCTGGCGAAGTTTTCCGTGTCGGCGCTGCTATTCGACTATGTGCTCACTGGCCCGATCTCCTCCGTGGTGGCTGGTCAATACCTCGCCGGATTCATCGAGGACATCGCCCGATATTTCGGCCACCCTTTCCGCCACTTCCCTGAAAACGCCTTTTCTGCGGTATTTGGAGCCCTGGTAGCGCTTTATTTCTGGTGGAAGAACACCCAAGGTATTCACGAGTCCAGCCAGAAGGCCGTGCAGATTATGGCCGTCACTACGGTGATGGTCGTAATTCTGATCCTGTGGAGTACGTACACCATTTTCCGCGTACCCATCCAGATTCCGCCCAACCCATTCAAAACCGGAATTCTTCTCAACCGCGAATCACTCGGCTGGCTTTACTCGCTGCGCGGCACATGGCTGACCCACATGACCTGGTTCATCGCCTTTGTGGGCTTCGGCCACTCTGTGCTGGCGATGAGCGGCGAAGAAACGCTGGCCCAGGTTAATCGCGAAATCGCGCATCCCAAGCTCAAGAATCTTGAGAAAACCGGGCTCGTGATTTTTATCTATAGCCTGCTGTTCACCTCCCTGGTGTCGTTCTTCGCGGTAATGATTCTGCCGGACAAGATTCGGCCCGACTTTTACGGAAACCTCATCGGCGGCATAGCCATGTATTTGGCGGGGCCACAGTGGGCGCGCCTCATCTTTCACGGATTTGTGGTGCTGGTCGGAGTATTGATTCTGTCGGGCGCGCAGAACACCGCTATTGTCGGTGCCAACGGCGTGCTGAACCGGGTCGCGGAAGACGGCGTACTCACCGATGCTTTTCAGAAGCCGCACCCGCGCTTCGGCACCAGCTATCGCATCATCAATCTCATTGTCGGCATGCAGTTGCTGACCATCATCCTCACTCGCGGCAATGTGTTCACGCTGGCAGATCTGTACGCTTTTGGCGTCATCTGGAGCTTCGCCATGATGGCGCTCTCGGTGCTGGTACTGCGTTACACCGAGCCGTCGCGACGCGAGTGGAAGGTGCCCGGAAACATTCCCCTGGGAAATGGGCGCGAGCTGCCGCTGGGGGTGATCGTCATCGCAATCGTGCTGTTTCTCACGGCGCTGGCCAATTTCTTTACCAAGTACGAAGCTACCCGCGCCGGCGTCCTGTTTAGCGCTGTGTTTTTCGTGATTTTCACTTATTCGGAGAAACGCGTCGCGCGGGAGCGGCAGGGAAAGCCTGAGAGTCTCGATCAGTTCAGGGTCTATGGCAACGAGCAACCGGCGACCGAAACACTGGGCGTGCGGCCGGGAAACGTCGTCGTCGCGGTGCGCGATCCAAGAAACTTGTATTACCTGCAGGACGTGCTGCGAAGGACAGACACCAAAAAGCAGGACGTCGTGGTCATGACCGCTCGCCTGTACCATCGCGAGCATTCATTCAGCGGCAACACCATGTTCGAGGCCAGCCAGGTTTTCGATCACTATGAGCAAGAGTTGTTCACGGCGGCGGTTGCGGTTGCTGAAAAAGAAGGCAAGCCGGTGTCGTTGCTCGTCGTACCGGCCAATGACGTGTTTGATTCGATCGTGGTCACGGCGCAGCGGCTCGAGTCGAGCCGCATCGTCTGCGGGCTTTCCAACAAGCTCAGCCCCGACGAGCAAGCCAAGCTCACTGGCGATGCATGGGAGCGCCTTCCCGATCCGAAACCGCGCCTGGTGATGGAAGTTCGCATGCCTAAGGATGTGTCGCGGGAGTACTATCTAGGCCCCCACACTCCCCGCCTGCGTAATCAAGACCTTGATCTCCTGCACAATATCTGGCTTGAAGTCACCTCCGACCCGCGATTTGCGGGGGCGCACCATTACCATGTGGTCGCAGCCGCGCTTGAGGAATTGCAGCGCGAGCTGCACGGCTCCGAGCGGAGCGTAGTTCTCGACAAGCTGTGGCAGGAATTGCAAAAGCGCAGCGAAGATTCGTGATCAACGATCTCGCGCTGGACGCTGGTGGCTCATTTCGAACAGCAACACACCAGTCGCTACTGCGACGTTGAGCGAATCACACCTTCCGCGCATCGGAATCCGCACCGTGAAATGCGATACCTCTGAGAGATGTTCCGATACACCTCGTTTTTCACTGCCAATGACTAGTGCAACCGGCCACGGACAACGAAGTGCTTTGTAGTCGAGCAGTCCTCTGGGCGACGAGCCAACGACCGTTACATTTGCTTGTCTCGCCCATTCTCCGAATTCCGCAACTGCGCAGCGTATCAATTTCTGCGAAAACAGGGATCCCATACTGGCTCGAACGGCAGCGGGATCGTAGGGGTCAGAATCAGGACCAAGAAAAAAGATTCCGGCCACACCGGCGGCCTCCGCCGTTCGAATGATATTTCCCAGGTTGCCGGGAGACTCGATCGATTCCAGTGCCAGCCATAGGCAATCTTTCCTTGTTCTGATGTCTGCGATAGGACTCCATTGCTCACGAACAACAGCACCGATTCCTTGCGGCTCGGATGCCAGCGTCAGATCACGATAGAGCTGGGGCGCAAGCCTTATACCGGGAACGCCACTTTTACGCAGTTGATCGGCGAGCCTACGTCCAAAGGCGATTGGATAGAACGGACGGATCAAGGAAGAGAGATTCAATTGGTGCCCTATATTCCAGGGCTCGCGCAACGTGTCGAATGCCTTCGATTATGTAGACGCCTGATCGAATTCTGCATTGAGGAGTTTGAAGAAAACGTAGCGTGACGAGTCGGGAGTCGCAGACGTGACTAACTAATGGGTATTTAGTCTCATTCATGGCCTCCGTGGCGGAATTAGGTCCTAGGCCAGTTGTTGGATTTAACAGCTCTTTGCGATTTTTTCATAGCTTGCGCATCTACACAATGTTTCACAATGGGAATTTTCGCGTCTTTTCCGCGCGGACTTGTGACACTCATCACCGCTTATCTTGCCCATTTCACTTAATTTCAACTTATGTTTTCGGGCCGCATCACTAATGCCCTGCTTCGTCTACTCGATCGCGTCGTGGCACAAGAATCGGCCCAGGCCAGCCCCGCCCGTCAGCGCACCGGCCGACGCGGCGAGGAGGACGCCTATTTCTATCTTCGTCGCAACGGATATGTCATGGTCGCGCGCAATTTTCGCTCGCCGCGGCATCATGGCGAAATCGACTTGATCGGCTGGGACAAAGACGTACTCTGCTTTATCGAGGTTAAAACCCGCACGACACATGATGTCAAACCGGCCGCAGCCGCAGTGGATCGCGAAAAGCGCCGCGCCATTCGCACCGTAGTTCGTGACTATCTGCGGTCACTGCCTGAACGCCAGTTTCCGAAAACGCCCCAGTGGCGGTTTGATGTCGTCACGGTGTACTACGAAAACTGTATTTCGCATCCGACTTTCGAGGTATTTCAGAATGCCGCACTCTCAGCGTAAAATGATGGCTGCCCGAAGCTGCGGGCGGGAGGAATTGAGGTAAATTGCCGGAACTTAGAAAAGACCCTATCGTCGGTCGCTGGGTCATCATTTCGACCGACCGAGCCAAGCGCCCCACTGACTTTACCCGCGACGCAGTAAAAATGAAGGGCGGTTTCTGCCCCTTCTGCTACGGGAACGAAAGCAAGACCCCGCCGGAGATTCAGGCCTACAGGCCCAACCAGAATGGCGGTCCGCCGCAGCGCGATACGCCCGGCTGGACTGTGCGGGTGGTCCCTAACAAATTCCCCGCTTTGGGAATTGAAGGCAATCTGAACCGCCAGGCCGAGGGCATGTTCGACAAGATGAACGGCATCGGCGCGCACGAAGTGATTATCGAAACCAATGATCACAATGCGACACTTTCGCAGCTGCCGCCCAAGCGAATCGAAGACGTATTGTGGACCTTCCGCGACCGCATCCTTGACCTGAAGAAAGACCGCAGGTTCAAGTACATTTTGATTTTCAAGAACCATGGCGATTCCGCCGGAGCTTCGCTCGAGCATGCTCATTCGCAGCTGATTGCGCTACCGATCGTCCCGATCTATGTGGCCGAGGAAATACAGGGAGCCAAAGAGTATTACCGCTACAAAGAGCGCTGCGTTTTCTGCGACGTCGTTCAGCAGGAGAGCGAAGCAGGAGTTCGCGTGGTTGCCGAGAACGAGGATTTCATCACTATCGCGCCTTACGCCCCGCGGTTTCCCTTCGAAACCTGGATTCTGCCAAAGCAGCACGAATCGGCGTTTGAAAATTCGTCGTCGCACATGTTCGAGAATCTGGCGAAGGCGATCCGCGTGCTGCTGAATAAGGCCGACCAGGTGCTGGATAATCCTGCGTACAACCTGGTGATTCACAGCTCTCCGACGCAGGATCCTGCGAACGATCATTACCACTGGCACATCGAATATGTGCCGAAGCTCACGCGCACCGGCGGGTTTGAGTGGGGAACGGGCTTTTATATCAACCCGACGCCGCCAGAAGAAGCCGCGAAGTTCCTGCGAGCGGCAAGCGTCGATGAGCCTGCCCCCGCCACGGTGGGATAACTCAACTCATGCGTCTGTCGTTCCGAGGACCTTCAGGTCCGAGGAATCTGCTGTTGGGTTTCGCAGAACAGCAGATTCCTCGCCGCTAAAGCGGTTCGGAATGACATGGTCATAAGCTGTAACCGTTGCCGGCTCACCGCAGCTCGCGCAACTGCTGAACCGTCTCGACCACGCGCCCGGCAACGTACTCCACTTCCGCCTCGGTATTAAACCGCCCAATTCCAAAGCGCAGCGAAGCCTGGGCCAGTTCGTCCGAGAGGCGCAAAGCCTTGAGCACGTACGATGGCTCGATGTGTGCTGACGTGCAGGCGGCGCCGCTGGAGAGCGCAACCTCGTCGAGGCCGGTCAGCAACTCCTCTCCATCAACCCCGGTGAAGCTAAGGTTCAAATTTCCGGGAAGCCTGTGTTCCATCGAGCCATTGATCGAAACGCCATCCAGACCGGACATGATCTTCTCGCGCAAGCGATCGCGCAAATCGGCAACACGGCGAGATTCTCCTCCCAGTTCATGCGCACAAATCTCACACGCCTTTCCCAAGCCGACAATTCCTGGAACGTTCAGCGTACCTGACCGCATGCCGTGCTCGTGACCGCCGCCGTCGATAATGGGCGACAGCATCACCCCATTTCGCACGTAAAGAATGCCGACCCCTTTGGGTCCATAAAGTTTGTGCGCCGAAATTGAAAGCAGATCAATATTCTGGGTGGCAACATCAATGGGAACCTTTCCTGCTGCCTGGGCCGCATCGGTATGAAAAACAATGCCCCTCTCGCGACATATCTTGCCGATCTCCTCGATCGGCTGCAGCACGCCAGTTTCATTGTTTGCTGCCATGATTGTGACCAGGATGGTGTCGTTGCTGACCGTGCCCGCGAGTTCATCGAGGTCAATCAGTCCGTCGTGCTGAACCGGCAAATAGGTCACCCGAAAACCGCATTGTTCCAGCCGCTTGCAGCTATCGAGCACGGCCTTGTGCTCGGTGACCACGGTGACAATGTGATTTCCTTTTTCGCGATTCGCGTCAGACACGCCCTTGATCGCGAGATTGTCGCTCTCGGTGGCGCCGGAGGTGAAAATAATTTCATCTGGCCTAGCCCCGATGAGCCGGGCAACGCGCTCGCGCCCGGCCTTGACGGCCTTGTCGGCCCCCCACCCAAAGGAATGATTTCTGCTGGCCGCATTGCCAAACTGTTCCTTAAAAAACGGCAGCATTTCTTCGAGTACACGGGGATCGACCGGGGTCGTCGCGTGATTGTCCATATAAATGGGCGGTTTTACACCTGCACTGGCCTGTTTGCGGTTCCACGGGCCGGATTCGGCACGCTCAATGGTGTTTCTCGTTGCCATGACTCTTAGCCGATTCTACAGAATGTGGTGTTGATTCTGAAGGACTGGGCTGCTCACCATCAATTAACAATTTCTGTCTTGACAGGCTGCGCGGTTCCAGCTAAAAATACCGCCAATTCCGGCAGAATCGCTTGGGCCTCTCGCTGGGCGAGAGTAAGACCGGATTTATGATCCCATCCCGTCTTCGCAGACCTCCCGAATGAACAGCGCAATGGCAGATTGCAAGCATCCACGCGTAAAGATCGTGGCCCGCGAAGAGGATTCCGAATTCGTCGAATGCCTGGAATGCGGCGAAGTCTTTGAATCCAGCGAATTCAGGGACATGCAGATTGAAGAGAGCAAGCTGAAGGAAGGATAGCCGTCAGCTGTCAGCCATCAGTGTTTGGCCAAGAGCCGGACTCAAATCGGCATCGAATACTCCACCTCCGAGAGCTTGTTGCCTGATGCTGAAGGCTGAAGGCTATTTCAACGCCATTCCCGCCTCTGCCGAGAAATCAATTGGGGCGAATTGTCCGGCTAAGAATTTCGGGTACGCGGCCGCGGCAATCATCGCGGCGTTGTCCGTCGATAGGGGGCGGGACGGGAAGTATACCGGCAGACCCTGCTCCGCAGACTCACGCTCAAAGGTTTGGCGTAGTTCGTTGTTGGCGGCGACGCCTCCGGTAACGAAGATAGTCGCGACCTCGCGCTCGCGAGCCGCCGCCAGCGTTTTCCCAATGAGATCTTCCACCATGGCGCGCTGAAACGACGCGACCAGGTTCAGCGTCTGTTGATCAGAATTCGCCAGGTAGTCTTCAAGCTTGGGCTTAACGATAGCCGCCAGCGCACGCCGGCGCTCCTCAATAGATCTACCCATATCGTGCGTTTCAGAGTAGCGAAGCACAGCCGTCTTGATCCCGCTATACGAAAAATCAAACCGGGATTCTGGGGGAACAGGGATCCTCGCCCGTTCACCAGCACTTGGTGCCCTGGGCGCCCCATCCTTCGCCGGGGTTTGGCGAAGGGGCGTTTTCAAAATTCTCCTATCCGGATGCTTGATCTGCGAAATCGCGAACTTCACCGCGCGCGGATCGCCGTGCTTCGCCAGGCGGTCGATGATCGGGCCGCCGGGATACCCAAGTCCCAGCAGCTTCGCCACTTTGTCGAAAGCCTCACCCGCCGCATCGTCGCGCGTATGGCCAATATTTTCATACGACCAGCTTTCGCCTCGCTGCTCAGCCAGGTACAGATGCGTGTGCCCGCCAGAGACGACGAGCGCCAGAACCGGGAAGCTCAGCTCGCGATTGCCTTTCTGCCGTTCTTCCAGCAACACGGCATGAATATGACCTTCGAGGTGATTGACCGCGATCAGCGGCTTCTCGAGCGAAAATGCCAGGGCCTTGGCATAACTGATCCCCACCAACAACGCTCCGGCTAGTCCCGGTCCTTGTGTGACGGCCAGCGCATCAATTGACTGATAGGTCTTTCCAGCCTCAGCCAAAGCCTGCCGCACCACCGGCACGATCGCTCGCAGGTGCTCGCGCGAAGCGAGTTCAGGAACTACGCCTCCATAGGGTTGATGTGTTGCAATCTGGGAGGCCACCACGTTCGAGACGACCTCCTCGCCCGAGCGCACCACCGCCGCTGCAGTCTCGTCGCAGGAGCTTTCAATACCAAGAATGTAGGCAGAGTTCATCAGGTCAATTCTAAGAGGTTTCAAAGTTTGAAACACGAGCCTTGAAAGCTTGAGACATTGAAACCTGCTCCAGCGGGAACCGACTCACAAAATACTGCCTCTTGCTCCCAAGTTGCTTGTGTACTATTCTCTAACTACACCGGAAAGGAGGTGGTCGGATGACAAGTTCTGAAAGTGGCAGTAGATGTATCCATAGACCAGGTGAGGTGGCTGAGACTTAGAGCGGTTGCTCTGAGTGCTTCGCTAGGGTGTCCAGCACGCCCGGTTCTGGCGTGATGGGGTACTCGGAACTCGTAGGTGAGTTTGGAGTGAATCCGCCCGGCGTCAGGTCGCGCCGGGACCCGGAGTTCGCCGAAGGGGCCACAAGCCGCAGAGCGTCCACCGACGCATTTGCGGGGTCCCCAGCACGGATCTTCCGTAATGGGGTGCTACTTAGAGTGACCACCTCTTGGTCAATCCCAAACAGTCCACCGGACGGCCCGTAGGCGCAAGTCTACGGGCCCTTCTTGTTTATCGACCATGCAGCCGACACCCCCCAAACGGATTCTCTTTCGCTAAACTGTACTGCTTAACTTTTCGTACCTCTGCATCTGTACTGGTCTAGGACGGTCCTCTAGCATTCGAACTCTGAACGCCAAAACGTCGCGTCGTAGTGTCTCTACATTATCGGAGGTACTAGGTGGGCAACCTCGCACAGGATTTCAAGCACGCGTTACGTGTACTCTGCGGCAACATTCTTTTCACCTGCGTCGCCCTGGTGCTTTTGGCGCTGGGCACTGGCGCCAACACCGCGATCTTCAGCTTGCTGAATGCTCTGTTGCTGCAGAAACTGCCAGTCCACAATACGACCTCGCTCGTCGTAGTCGGAGATCCAACACAGGTGCACTATCGAGGCGTCAACACCCCTCCACGAGCTGATGTTTTTTCTTACAAGCTGTACACGGACCTGCGCGACGGCAATAGCGTGTTCTCCGACATGCTGGCGTCGTGCGAAGTCCCACGCGTCCGCGTTGCCCGCCCCGGAGAGTCAAGAGGCAGCATCGTTGTTGACCAGGCGCTCGGAGTTCTGGTCAGCGGCAATTACTTCTCGGTGCTCGGTGTGAACGCCTTCTCCGGCCGCACGATAACATCCGCGGATGATGATCGGCTTGGTGCTCATCCCGTCGCGGTCATAAGTTACGGCTTCTGGAAGGAGAAGTTGGGCGGGAATCCTGCGATTGTGGGCAGCACCATGCTCTTCAACAATTATCCATTCACAATTGTTGGTGTCGCAGCTCCAGGTTTCTACGGCGACACCGTCGGAGACCAGCAAGATATCTGGTTTCCGGTCAGCATGCAGCACGAGCTCCTTCCCTCGCGGGAACTGCTCAAGGACTATCGCAATTCCTGGTTTCACATCCTCGCGCGTCTGAAGCCGGACACGACCGTCGAGCAAGCTAAAGCGAACCTGAATCTTGTATTTCAGCGTCTTCTCGACGGGCCACTTGGCAAAGACACGCTGTTCACCGACAAAGACTCGTTGCGGAGATTGCGGATCGAGGTCGGGGACGGAGCCCAGGGATTTTCGCAGTTGCGCGGACAGTACAAGCAGCCACTTTGGCTGTTAATGGCAATTGTCGGACTGGTTTTGCTGATTGCTTGCGCGAACCTGGCTAATCTTCTGTTCACTCGTGCATTGGCGCGCCGCCGAGAGGTTGCGGTGCGGCTGGCGATTGGCGCTCCCCGATCGCGGATCTTTCGTCAATTTCTTATTGAAGGCCTGGTTCTATCCTTCGCTGGGGGCGCTCTCGGATTGCTTGTTGCCTACTGGGCTTCCGGAGTGTTGCTGCGCATGAGTCAGACAGTCGGAACCGATGTCCGCCTTGATATTCACGTGTTGCTATTTACTGCCGGTATTTCGGTTTTCACTGGGTTGCTCTTTGGATCAGCGCCAGCGCTTCGCGCCATCGACCTGTCTATTGGTGAAACATTAAAAACACGCTCGGAGGGACAGAACAGCTCGAACATCCATCCCGGTGAGTGGAACTGGGGAAAGATCCTCGTCGTCGCCCAGGTGGCGCTTTCAGTCGCGGTTCTGTTCGCCGCTGGCTTGATGGTGCAGACCTTGCGCAATCTGCGCCACGTCGAATTGAAATTCGACGACTCCAATCTGTTGCTGGCGCGAGTCGACCCAATCTCCGCTGGCTACACAACCCCTCAGCAACGCGCGCAATTGTCGGAACAGCTTGCCACGCGATTCTCGAGCTTGCCGGGGGTAACTCAGGTGACCTTCGCCCAGAACGGGCTGTTTTTCGGAGACTGGGCGATCGACGAGATCAAGATTGACGGCTACATCCCAAGCAAGACCGACGATTGGAATGCCGCCACCGACCGCATTGGCCCCAACTACTTCAGCACACTTCGGGTCCCGATTTTGCGCGGACGCGAAATTACGGCCCAGGATATCGCTACCGCCACGCACGTCACCGTAATCAATAACGCCTTCGCTCATTTTTACTTCGGCGGTAAGGACCCGATTGGCAGGACCTTGTGGATCACCGACGGGGACAAGCCCGATCCATATCAGATCATCGGCATAGCTTCGGATTTTCGTTCGCAGAGCTTGCGTGGCGACTCTTCGCCAACATTCTATGTGCCGATCGCCCAGTCGCCAGAGGCGGTCGGGTCGCTCAATTTCATGATCAAGACCGCCCGGCATCCCGACGCCTTGAGCGAAACCGTTCACAAGAGTATTAGGGAGCTGGATAGTAATCTGCCCATCCTGGCCGTGCGCACTCTCTCGGACCGCCTGGACGAAAGCATGAGAAGCGAAATTCTGCTTGCCCGCTTGTCCGCCTTTTTCGGCGCGTTTGCCCTGCTGTTGGCGTGCATCGGCCTCTACGGGACGATTTCCTATATGGTGGCCCGTAAAACGCGCGCAATCGGGGTTCGCATGGCCTTAGGCGCGCGCCCACAGGATATTTTCTGGATGGTTCTGCGCCAAGCCGTGGTGTTGGTGATCGCAGGTGTCTGCATCGGGATTCCCGCGTCGATGCTGAGTAACAGCGTAACTTCTTCCCTGCTGTATGGCCTCAAAGCCAGTGACCCGCGTGGAATGTCGCTGGTGATACTGCTGCTTGTCGGCGTGTCAGCGGTCGCAGCTTATATTCCCGCGCGGCGCGCGACCAAGGTCAATCCGATCACGGCGCTCAGAGACGAATGAGCGTAGTGGCTTGCCGCGAATCGCTTTTCAAACGCGAACCTCGCTATCATTCATGCATGGTCCCACCGGATTTCGAGCAGCACGACGAAGGGCTTTCGCTTCGCTACTCACGAATGACTGACGGTGAACTGCTCAAGCTCGCGCTTGAGCCTTGGGCTTTGAGTGACGCTGCCTGGGACGTGCTCGAGGAGGAATTGGATCGTCGTGGCTTGGAAGTCCCGGTGCCCGAATCGCCCCCGCCGCTGGCTGCGCTCGAAAAGCGAGACCTGGTCATGTTGCGCCGCTTTCGCGATATTCCTGAAGCGCTGCTGGCAAAGGGGCGGCTGCAATCCTCCGGAATCGACTCTGTCCTGGTCGATGACAACATGGTCCGTATGGACTGGTTCTTGTCCAATCTGCTCGGCGGAGTAAAGCTGCTGGTCGACGCCGAAGAATTTACTCAGGCTTCCGAAATCCTCAACCAACCTGTTCCCGAAGAATTAGATGTGGAAGGCGTCGGCGAATATGTGCAGCCACGCTGTCCGCAATGTGGCTCCCTGGACACCGCGTTTGCCGAGTTGAATAAGGCAGTGAGCTACACAACTGCGTGGATCGGTCTCCCCCTGCCCGTTTCACATTCGGATTGGCGATGTCATTCCTGTGGGCATCGATGGGAAGATGTTCCCACCGACGGCGCTTGACGGGCTTTCTCGACCGCGATTCGAACCACCGCCGCCGTATCTTCGGGCAGCGGAAGACCACTAAGTTCGTCTGGTTGAAACCAGCGCGCCTCGGCAGCATCGCCTGAAGCCCGAAGCTCCCCTGAAACAACTTCGCAAAGAAAATCCACCAACACGTAGTGAAAGCGTATGCGCTTCTGATCGTCCGGCACCAGCCGTTCAAAGACGCCCAGTAATTCCGTGGCTCGCACCACAAGGCTAGTTTCCTCCAGTGCCTCGCGTTCAGCTCCCTGGCGTACAGTTTCGCCCAGCTCAACCAGGCCGCCGGGAATCGACCACTCCCCCAGCTGCGGCGCATGCCCGCGCTTCACGAGTACAACACTTCCGTTTTTCACAATAATTGCGCCGACGCCGACCATCGGCTGTTCGGGATATTCACGGGGCATGTTTCTATCGCATCTTCAGCTTAGGCGTATCCAGGAACAAGCAATGTCAAAGCGAAACCGACAGACCGACCGCCCGTTCAAGAAAAAAACGCTCTGCACTTTGCTCCCGGGTCTATAATCGCGTCGTCACCGCATCACTCGCTGTTAGTTTTCCTGCCGCTGTTCGAGCTGTTTAGCGACAGGTCGCCTCTCACCTTCCAACCAGTGCGAAGGAGGACGCATGTTTACACGCATTGTGGAATGCTACGTGAAAAAGGAAAAAAGACAAGATTTCACCGACAAGATGCAAAACGTTGTGTTGCCGATTCTGCAATCGCAACCCGGATTCGTAGATGTGCTGGCGTTGAGTTCCGACGATGAGCCGGAGCGTACGGTGTCAATCAGCTTGTGGAGATCACGCGCTGATGCTGATCGTTATCACCAGGAGCATTTTGACGAGATCATGGAAGCGGTCCGTCCGCTGCTACTGGACGAGCCTTCCGTCGAGTTCTACAACGTGGAAGCCTCAACTGCGCACCGCATCGCCGCCGGTAAAGCAGCCTAAATTGGTCGAATAAAATAGACCAGAGTCCCCGTCCAGGCGGCGCTTGGGCGGGGACTGCTATTCCAAGAGCAGCAACCGCCTCCACCCCTATGGCCGCCCTTTTTTAGAAGACATTTTGATTTCCGGAATGACAAATCTGTGATTGCAATATCAAATACCTAACCAAGATCGCCTTTAGTGGACAACTACTTCAACTATTTCACCGAAATTGAAGAGCACTTCCAGCGCCGCCGCGGAGGCATTCTGCTGCTCTCCACGCTCGATTGGGCCCTGATCGAAACCTGGAAGGATGCGGGCATTCCGCTGGAAGCGGTTCTGCGCGGGATCGATGCCGCGTTCGATCGTTACGACCAGCGTCCATCGAAATCGAAAAAAGTGAACAGTTTGGCTTACTGCTCCCAGGAAGTTCTCGCCGCGGCCGAAGACATGAAGGAAGCCGCTGTGGGCGCTACCCCCAACGGAAAATCCAATCGTGGGTTCGATTCCACCGAAATCGCGGAATTCCTGCGCCGTTGCGCTCGCGAACTGCAGTCGGCGAATCTCCCTGGGCGTCCGGGGATTTCCCCGAAGACTGTTGCGGAGGAGATTTCCACGACTCTGCTTACCATGGCCGACGAGATCGCCGCGAAACCGCTCCCCGATCGTCTTGAAGATCTCGAACGCCGGCTCACAATATTCGAAGAAAAGTTCTTCGCCGTGCTCGCCGCCGCCGTACCTGATGATGAGGTTCTATCCGTTCGCACCCAAGCCGACCGCGAGCTCGCACCCTATCGCAGCAAGATGCCAATCGCTCAAGTGGAGCAACTGCAGAAGCAATACGTTCACAAAAAGTTACTGGAAAAATACGGCTTGCCCAGGCTAAGCCTGTTTTATTTGACCTGACCTGCGACCCCCGCTCTACGAACTTCCAATCAGAATTCCGGTCACGAACACCAGCGCTCCCCCAAGCCCGACCTGCAATGCTGCGGAAGGTATCGGCGTGTCCATGTAACGGTTCCGAATCCAGGTAATCACGGCAAGCTCCACAATAACCACCGCGACGGCCACACCCATGGCCACGCGGAAATACGAAATCAAGAACGGCAGGGTGTGTCCGATCCCTCCCAGGGCGGTCATCGCGCCGCAAATCAGGCCGCGCAGCCACGGATGGCCTCGGCCAGTCAGGCTTCCATCATCCGATAGTGCTTCGGCAAATCCCATGCTGATGCCTGCTCCAATCGATGCCGCCAGGCCGACCACGAACGCGTCCCAACTGCTGCGCGTGGCCAGTGCCGCGGCAAATACTGGAGCCAGCGTTGAGACCGAGCCGTCCATCAGCCCCGCCAGTCCTGGCTGAACAATCTGCAAAACGAACAGCCTCCGGTTGGCCTCGTCCTCTTCGCTCTTGGCGTCGCGGGTCAATTTTTCTTTCTCAAGTTCGTTGGCGCGCTCCTCGTGATAGCGCTCCTCGTTTGCCAGATCGTCGAGCAATTGCCGGATGCTGGCATCCTCCGTGCGTCTGGCAGCCTTTTCATAAAAGCCCCGCGTCTCAAGCTCGATCGCGCTGGCTTGCTTGCGCACTGTTTCTAGACCAAGCGGACGCACCAGCCACACCGGCGTGCGTTGCACGAACCCGCGAACGTCCTGACGCCGGATCAGTGGAATATGTTCGCCAAATTTCTGCTTGAACAATTCGATCAGCCGCCGGCGATGGCCGGACTCTTCCTGGCGCATGCCTTCAAACACCGCTGCCGAGGCAGGAAACGTCTCCCGCAATCCATCGACAAAATCGGCGTAGACGCGCTCGTCTTCTTCTTCCAGCGAAATGGCCAGGGCAAGAACTTCCCGTTCAGAAAGCGATTCAAAGCTTCTCATGATGGGAATAGCTTACAGCCAGTTGGCAACTGTGAAACGGTGTGATCTCATCCCGAACTCGCCGAGAGCGAGAAGGGATCTATCGTCAGCTTGCGTTACATGTGCAGTCAGGCCGGCGAAAACGCCGTGCTGATCAGTTCTGTTCCGTGATTTGCTGCGAGCTACATCTTCCCGTGAAACACATACACCAATTCCACCAGCAGGATCAGCACAACCAGAAACTCCAGCCAGAAAGTTCGCGATTGATGGAATTCGTCGATCAGAAACCGATACAGATCCTCTGAAGTTCGCAGCTTCTCCTGCACCAGGCTTTTGTAATCAGGCACGCCGACTTTGCTGGCGGCCAGTCGATACAGCCGCGCCGAGAACATGTCGCTCAAAAACTTGATCGCATTGTCGACGCGCTCGGTGAGTTCCGTTACGTCCAGCAAGAAAGTTTGCAGGCGCGAAGCCTCGCGCGGCAGCCGCCAGCGGCCGATGAGCGCCGTGCTCTTTCCGAGAGAATCATAAACGCGGGCCAATTCGCGCGTAAGCAGATCATCGTAATGCCGGAATTCCAGCAGCTGCGAGTTCGCGTATTCCAGCAGCTGCATGGTCGTCTCCGACCCGGCGGCCGAGTCGTAAACGAAAGCCGCGTTCCAGCCTAGAACCGCGAGATCGTTGGGATAGTAGGACATCCCCGATTGCAAAACCTCGCGCCGCTCATCATCAGACAAAACCGCGTTCTCGCCGCGGACAACCTGCGCGATTTGCTGTCCGCATGAGCTCATGAGCTGCGTGGCTGTTGGATTCCCGCCAATCTCCCGCAAAAAGAAGATGAAGTAATCTTCGCTCAGCCAACGCTCATATGGCTTTTCCAGAGCTGGGCGGGCACGGGCAACTTTTTCTTTTGCGATTTCCTCGGCGCGGCTCGGCAAGTCTGTGCCGGAAATCCACCGGCACGAGAGAGAAATAAGGTCGGGCCACTCCCCCGCAAAGGGAAAATCAAAAAGCACGCTCAGCACGCCGTAGTCGTAGTACTTCACGCGCACTCGAGCCTGCGCCTCGCCTGGAAACTGCGCGTCTTCAACCACCGGCGGGCGCTCGAAAAACAGCTGCTCCGCCGCTGCGTGCTTCAAGCCTTCTCCCAAACGGCGCGCGCCCAGGATCGAGCGCAGTTGGTCGAGGCGAATTTCCTCACAGATATCGAACAGAAACAGTCCAACCGCCGAGCCGCGCAGCGACGCCTTAGGAGTGGAATCCATGCGCGCTACAGTCTAACGCGCCGGCGTGATTGCGCGAAATGTCGAATGCAAGCATCTCGGCGCGGATCGCGCCATTTAGAATCAACCGCGTGGAACTGACCATCGAAAAAGCGGTTTACGGCGGCGACGGCCTCGCCCGTCTTCCCGCCGACGAACATGGCCCAGGTAAGAGCGTCTTTGTCCCATTCGTGCTCGAAGGCGAGCGGGTCGAAGCTAATGTGACCGAGCAGAAGCCCGGATTTGTGCGCGGACAGCTCGAAACTGTAATCGAACCTTCCACTGATCGCGTTTCTCCGGGTTGTCCCTACTTTCAACGCTGCGGCGGGTGCCACTACCAACATTCAAGCTACGAACATCAGCTGCAGATGAAGGAAGCGGTCCTCAGGGAGACGCTGCGGCGCACCGGCAAAATCGAATTAGCATGCGAACTGCACATTCACCGGTCGCCTGCGTGGGAGTACCGCAACCGCACGCGGCTGAAGGTGCAGACTGCTCCTCATTTTGCCTTGGGTTTCTACCGTTTTCGTTCGCACGATTTTCTCCCAATCGAGCAATGCCCGATCAGTTCGCCGCTAATCAATCGCGCCATTCGCGAAATTGTTAATTTTGGGCGCACAACACAGATCGGCCCCGATCTTCAGGAAATTGAGTTGTTTGCCAACCACGCCGACGACACTCTGTTCATTGAAGCCTACTGTGCGCACGGCGCCTCTCAAGTTGGCGCCGGCAAGATCGCTGAGAAGTTGAAGTCTGCGATGCCGGAAATCACGGGCGTAACTGTATTCGAGCAGGCGCGCGGCGCAGACGCAAAGCAGCTTGCAAATTATGGCGCCGCGCACATCGTTTATCAGACTAAGCAAGCTGCGTATCGCGTGAGCGCGGGCAGCTTTTTCCAGGTCAATCGCTTCCTGATTGACGACCTGGCTGACATTGCCACCGCCGACTTGTCCGGCGGAGTCGCCCTCGATCTCTATGCCGGCGTCGGACTCTTCTCCGTGCTTCTGGCCCGAAGTTTTGCACAGGTTATCGCCGTGGAATCGTCACAGACATCCTATGCCGACCTCCGGCAGAATGCGCCCCGGGAGGTGAAGGCAGTCAGGGCCACCACGGAGCGATATCTGTCAAGCGCGCCGGTGGGGGCCGATTTCGTCATTGCCGACCCCCCGCGCGGAGGGCTGGGCGAAAGCGTCGTTTACAGTCTGGTCAGGATGGATGTTCCGCGGATCACCTATGTTTCCTGCGATCCATCCACCTTGGCGCGTGATCTGCGAATGTTTGTGGCTATGGGATACAGAATTACAGAGGGGCACTTGATCGATCTGTTTCCCCAGACGTACCACATCGAAAGCGTCTTTTGCCTTGCCCGCTAAGCTGGCTGGCTGCCGCGAATCTTGCCGCCGGACCAAGCTGCGACTTCATCCGCCCACGCATCGTGGAGCGCCGGGAACTCCCTGCGCCCAACCTGGGGCGTCGGCCCGGGCTCCACGTCCACAAACCGGAATCCTGCGCATGAGCCCATTCTCTGGGCAACGCTGGCATTTGCCGTCGGACTGTGGATGGGGAAGTACGTGTCGCGTCCGCCCAGCTGGTGGGTTATCGCCACAGCTTTCTTCATCTTTGCCGCGGCATATTTTTTAAGACGACGGACTGCGCTGTCGTCAGCGCTGACTCTCGGTGCCTTTATCCTCGCCGGCGCACTCGCGATTCAAACCCACTCCAACACGGCGCAAGAATCCGCGCTGGCGTGGCTCGGGAATGGCGAGCCAGTGCAGATCACCGCCCACGTCATTGAGGAAGGCAATGTGGAGTCCGAAGGCCTAGATTCATTTCACCAACGCATCGACGTCGAGACGGAAGCGATTGAAAATGAGAAAGCCCTTAGACCCGTACGCGCCGGCGTGCGGCTTAACATTTATTCCAAAGCACGCGTTGATGATTCTGACGAGGCGCCCGCAAGCGCTGCAGAACGCTCCAATGCAATGCAGCTTTTCCGCTACGGTCAGCGGATCAAATTTTCCTCCGCGCTAAACCCGCCGCGCAACTACCGCAATCCTGGAGCTTTCGACTATGCCGGATACTTGCGCGACCAAGGCGTCATTGCCACAGCCTCGGTGAAGTACGGCGAGATAACAATCCTCCCCGGATTCGCCGGCAGCCGAATCCGTTTCTACCTCGCGCAAATGCGCCGCAGCATCATCTACAAAATTCACCTCCTATGGCCCGAGCAGGCCGCCTCTCTGATCGATGCCATGATTATCGGCGAGAAGTCGTTCATTGAACGTCCCACGCGCGTGAACTTCCAGCGGTCCGGCACTTATCACATGCTGATCGTCGCCGGGCTGCACGTTGGCATTCTGGCGATGTTCACGATGTGGCTCTTTCGGCGCCTTGGAATCGGCGATTTCAACGCCAGCGCGCTCACCGTGTTCCTCATTCTGATCTATGCCGCGCTGACCCAGGAAGGCTCGCCGGTTTGGCGGGCCGCGTTGATGCTCACGGTTTATCTGATTACCCGGTTCTTCTATCGCAACCGCGCCGTGATGAACGCGCTGGGTGCTGCGGCGCTCGCGTTGATGGTGGCGAATCCCAACGCATTGTTCGGAGCAAGTTTTCAGATGAGCTTCTTGTGCGTTGCTCTAATCGCGGGGATTGCGGTCCCTTTTCTGGAGCGCACGGTTGAGCCGTTTGTGCGCGGCCTGCGCAACTTGGACTCCATTGCCTATGACCGCGTTCTGCCGCCGTACATCGCGCAATTTCGGCTCGACCTGCGGCTGGTCCTCGATCGCATGAGCCGCTTCTGGCCCAGGCCCCGGAACCGAACGTTCCTGGTGTTCACGTTGTACGGCTGTTTCCGCTTTGTTCAGCTTCTGGTCATCTCGACAGTGATGCAGCTAGGCATGGCTCTCCCTATGGCGTATTACTTTCATCGCGCTACCTCGGTCGCGATTGTTGCCAACGTGCTCGCGGTGCCCTTGCTGCAGTTGCTCATGCCCGCAGCCGTCCTCGCAATCAGTACCAGCTATGCCTCGCTCTGGCTCGCGAAGGCCCCTGCAATTGCGGCAGCTTTCGCTTTGGACGGCATTGCGGGAACCGTGCACTGGCTGGGAGGCCTCCGCATTGCCGATGTGCGCCTTTCCACTCCCGGCGTGACAGTAGTCTTGCTCTCCGCCGCTGCGGTTCTTGTTACCGTCGTGCTGTCCCACCGCCAGCGCCGGTCCGCGCTCGCAGGCGTTATCGTTCTTCTGTTCGGTGCCGTTTGCATCTGGGAAATTCCATCACGCGAGCAGATTCGCCCTGGCGTGCTGGAAATGACTGCCATCGACGTCGGCCAAGGCGAATCACTACTGTTAGTAATGCCCGACGAACGCAAGCTGCTGGTGGACGCCGGCGGCTTGCCGTTCTGGACTCATTCCAGGATGGATATTGGTGAAGACGTGGTATCGACTTACCTGTGGGCGCGCGGCATTTCGCACCTCGACGCGATCGCGCTCACTCACGCCCATGCAGATCACATGGCAGGATTTCCCGCCGTGATCGCGAATTTTCGTCCTCGGGAGCTGTGGCTTCCGGTAGGGCTCGCGCCGGCAGAAATCCGCGCCCTTCTCAGTTCGGCGGCCCGGTTTAATGTGAATGTTGTTTATCACAAAGCGGGCGACAGTTTCCCGTACGGAGGCGCGCAGGTGCGAGTTCTCGCCCCAGACCCGGACTTTCCTGTCCGCGTCGCGCACCGCAATGATGAATCGCTGGTGATGAAAATCATCTACCGTCAAACCGCGGTCCTTCTGGAAGCCGACGCGGAGCGGGGAACCGAAAGGCTGGTTGCTTCCCAGCAACCGGAGGCCGACGTGCTAAAGGTCGCCCATCATGGCAGCGCAACTTCAAGCGAACCTGATCTGCTGGCCGCCGTTCATCCTCGCTTTGCGGTGATCTCGGTTGGAGTGCGGAACGTTTACAAGCAGCCGCGGCCGGAGGTCCTGCGACGCCTCCAACAGGCCGGGGTAATTACTTATCGCACGGATACTGACGGAGCAACCAGCTTCTATCTTGATGGTACGCACGTTACTCCTCAGCCTTTTCTTCATTGACCTCGCCGCCTGCCTCCATCGCGGCCTCGTCGAAGTCGGCTTCTTCTGCCTGCTCCTGCTGTGGGGAGCGACGGTACTCCTCAATGACCTGAATGGCTTCGGCGGCGTCCTCTGCGCGCACTAGTAAGCCGATTGCTCCCACGGGTAGCACGTCGGCCGAGTTCTCGGACTCGCCCAGTTGGCAATCAATCCCGGCCGATTGCAGCAGACCGCGCACTACCAGTGCTTCCATCTCCTGTTCGGTATCAAAGACGCGCACCAGCTTTTCGTTGGGATTGGGCTGAGGGGATGCGTTCTGGGCCATTGCGACCTCCGGAGTCAAACAAATGATTCTAGACCTAAACAGAGTTCTGCGGACCAAGTCTTATGTTCCGTACCAAGCCACTTTTCCGGTATCCAGTCAGGTTCAATGCACGATTGTTGCTTGCCCTCAGCCAACCCCCATAGTAGATAACCAAGGTGCAGTATCGATCGCCCGTTGTACGTTGACGCTCTGTGGACGAGAATGAGGCGCAACGTCGCTTTGGCCGCCTACATCTAACTAGAGGTCCGCTGAAAGACGCGCGGGTAGCGGAAACGAGGTTCCCTTGGAAGACGCGTCGGCACAGGAAGTCCATCAGGAAGCAGTCAAGATCCGCCGCCTGCAAATCATGATCAGTATGGTGATGTCAGTCATCAGCCAGGATCCCAACCTCACAATCGAAGAAGCTTCTGAGCTGGTGGCCGGAACCAAGCGCGCCGCGTTAGCCATGTTCCCCGACAAGGAACTTGCTTACGACATCCTCTACAAACCCCGCCTGCAGCGCCTCATGCAAGAGCGTTTCCACCTGCAATAGACGGATTAGTCCAATTACATCAGTAACTTGTTTGCTCATACCGCCGTACCTACTATGCGGCTATGAGCTATAGGTCTCTCCTTTTCTGTCCCGATGAGAAAACGGCGCGCCTGGTGACCCAAGTCCTTAGCGAACTGGACTTTGCAGTCGAACCGGCCAATGAACCATACCTCGCTGTTAAGAAGCTCATAAGCGAGCGCTTCGACGCCGTAGTGGTGGATTGCCAAAACGAGCAGGACGCGGCGCTGCTGTTCAAGACCGCTCGCGATTCCGGCCAGAACCATAGCTCACTGTCGGTTGCGGTTGTTGATGGGCAAGCAGGAGTGGCGAAGGCCTTCCGGATTGGCGCGAATCTCGTCTTGACCAAGCCGATCAATATCGAACAATCAAAGGGTACTCTGCGGGTAGCGCGAGGGCTATTGCGGAAGACTGAAAGCAAGCCTGGCTCAGCGCCTGCGGCAGTTCCTGCGAGAACAATCCCCGAACCTTCGGTGATTTCGCGACCACTAGCCCCTTCAATTGCGCCAGTTATTGCGGCGTCGCCGGTTCCAAATCCAACCGCGCCCGTTGCGCCCACTTCTGACGCGCCGTTTTCGTCATTGGAAGTTGAGTCAGATCCGGTCCTTGCTCCGGAAGCGGCTGAGGTTGCGGTCTTGGAATCTTTGCCCGATGTTTCTGGAAGACTTTCCACTCAGGCTGCCGCCCCGGTTTTGAAAAATGAGGCCCAGCCGATTGCTGCCGGCACCTCGGGGCAGGCTGCGGCGGCAGCGCCTGCTCTAGAGAAAACCGAAATCATCGGTCTGAAAACTGCAAGCTTGCCGCCGATGGTGACGAATGAACCAATCGTTGCCGAAAAACGCTTTCCGGAACCATTCGAACATAACCCGGTCGACGTACCCTCGTTTTCGTCCTACAGTTCAGCGCCTCGCAGCGAAGGCGGGACAAAACTTCTGAAGGTGGCCGTCATACTTGCAGTGCTCGCGGCTGCAGCTTTCTTTGGCTGGCAAAAATTCCAGCCGCTTCAGTATTTGCAGCGCAATCACACCGGGCGTACAAGCAATGCTGCGGTTGCGAATGCGCCCTCTGCAACTGCAACTGCAGCGAATACATCTGCGGCAGCACCGCTCTCCGTAGTTCCAGAATCTGCGCCGGAAAGTGCTGCCATTTCTTCTAAGGCAGAACAGCCGGCCAAGGCCATCATTGAGCCCGAGATTTCTGCCCCTACAGCCCGCCATGAAGAGAACGACGATGACGGCAGCATTGAAGTCCAGGAATTGCCCATGTCGCGCGATTCCAAGCCCCCGGCACCGGCAAAGCCGCCCCTTATAGTCAAACCAGACACCGCCATTAAGCCCCTGGGCAAGTCTTCGCAGGCCGCCCCGCCGCCTGTGCAGGTCTCGTCACTGGCCTCCGCGAATTCAGCGCTGCCCAACCTGACAACCAGCACTCCGGCGCTTCCCGCTCTGGCGCCGTCATCGGTGCGAATCTCGCAAGGTGTTTCGCAAGGCCTCATCTTGAAGAAAGTCGCTCCCAAGTATCCTCCCATGGCCGTGCAGATGCACAAAGAAGGTGCGGTGGAACTGTTGGCCACGATCAGCAAACAAGGCGCCATTACTAACGTGAAAGTGCTCAGTGGCGAGGAGGTGCTGGCCAAAGCCGCTGTCGACGCCGTACGGCAGTGGAAATACCGGCCATACCTGCTCAACGGCGAGCCCGTCGAGATTCAGACGCAAATCACGATCAACTTCAAAGTCCCGAACTAGCTTTAGCTCCGCACTCGATCCGTCCCGTATGGACGACCGATGATGAGCAGCGTCGTTTGTTCTATAACGGTTCTTTCCAGTGCTAGAATCGCATCAAACTAGTAGCAAGTTTCCGCCTCTTACGCGTTCTAAGAGCAGCGGCTTTCTTGCCTTGAGATCCCAGATGACGTTCCGCTTCTTTTCGATTTTTCTGCTATCGGCGCTGTGCATTGCTCCCTCCGTTGCACAGCGGCATCCCAGGGCCCAGAAGGCCAAGCCGCAAGCTGTTCAACCGCAAGCGCAGCAGCCCGAAGCTCCCGCGCAACCGGCGCCACCCCCAACCCCGGAACAGGGGCCATCTTCTCCGCCCCAAGTCACATTTCAGGCCGGACAGCTCACCATCGAAGCCAGAAACTCGACTATGAGCGATGTCTTGAACGCAGTGAAGAAGAAGACCGGCGCCGCGGTGGACATGCCGGCGGCTTCAAGCGAGCGTGTCGTCGGAATCTTCGGCCCCGGTGCGCCCCGCGACGTGATGGCGCAGCTGCTCAATGGGTCGCACTATGACTATGTTCTTCTCGGCTCGCCTGCCGATCCTGGAGCCTTGAAGAAAATTGTTCTCATGGCCAGGGCCGCCGGACCGGAACCCAATCCGCCGCAGCAATCGCCTGCGCAGGCCTTTCAGCAGAACCTCCAGGCAGTGCCGGAAGTTGACACGGATCAAAATGCGACCGATGACAACAATCCCGAGATGCCGGCTGAAGTCCAGCAGGTTCCCGAAGAGGAGCCGCAACAGCCGGAGCAAGCGCAGCCCGATCAGGGTCAGGGCCAGCCAGGCCAGCCGGTGGTGAAAACTCCCGAGCAATTGTTGCGCGAGCTACAACAACAACAGCAGCAACAGCAACAACAGCAGCAGCAGAACGCGCCCCCGCAATAAACCAGCCGTTTGATGTAGGCCCGGGCGCTCCGCCTGGGCAGGCGAGCGCAGCTCGCCAATTACATAGCTTGTCATGCAACCAACAAGGCACTCCTCGTCTTCGTGGAACTAAGTCGTCCTACGATGCTTTGTATCAGGGCATGGCTTTAGCCATGCCGAAAATGGATTACATTGCCGAACGTAGCGGAATCATTCGCTCGCGAATGATTCCGCTACCTTCGCAGTAATCTGCTCCGCATTCAATGCTTGGAAAAACTGAGCGGCTATCAGCGACCCAGCACGTGGTACTTCCGTAATCCAACAAGCCCGAATTCCCTAGCTACGATCATCCACCCGACAAATACTTGTACTATGCGCAACCTTTATTTCTTGCTGCTGCTCGCCGTATTCATCGCCACCGCAAGCGCGCAAGACAATCGCGTTTTCGACTGGACTCCTGCCAATTCCGAGACCATCCCCATGGAGCCCGCCAGCCTGCACGCCGGCCGCATTTACCATCCTGCAGGCGGAGGCGGCAACATGCACGTCAACATCGAATCGCGATATCCCGTCACCGTTGCCATGACCTGGGCTGACTCATGGAACGCCGCGGCTCAGCATCCCGGCGCGCCGGTTGATTTCGACTTTCTCTGCGTGAAAGAGCACGTCACCAGCACGATTTACGAATGCCATCTGCCGTCCGAGCGGCCGATGATCATCACCTTCCGCGACGAGCGCCGCCCGGAGAGGCCGGTCGTCCAGACCATCGGCGCAATCCTCGGGCCGGCCGCGCAGCAGTTCATTCCCACCAGCGATGTCCACATCCAGTATTACAGCTGGAGTTGTGTGAACAACTGCGTTCTGCCCGAATTTGAATGGCGCCGCATCCTGAATGAGAAATATGATCTGACACCTGTGCCTAAGATTTACAGCCTGATGACGCCCGACCACGACGGTCAGAAACTCAGCGTTAACATCAAGTCGCAGATTCCGTTAACCGTCGCGCTGCTGCCCTCGCATCTGGCCGACCAGGTTTACGACAAGACGGTCAGCCTCACCGACGCGCTCGATCAAACCGGGTGCAAAGAACGTGGCGTGCAGAAGATGAGCTTCAATTGCACTTTCAATGTCGCCAGCGGCTCGCAAACGCTGTTCATCCTTCCTGAGATGGACTTCTCCGGACATAAGAAAGCCAATGTCGAACTCAATACCGTGAAGTGCGTGGACCACTGCGACCTGCTGCCCCCTCCGCCAACTCCATAAGTATTCCGATATCTCACTTGACGAGCCCCCCGCAATTGTTCGTGGTTTGTGACTAGAGCGGGGACTTTCTATTGTTTAATAATTTCCCGTCCCACGTGGTATCAGCTGCGCCCTGTGGGGCCTGCTGTTGCCCGTATTCGGTTGTTGAGGGCTACTAGAAATCGGGAGCGTTTTGGTCCAAATGCGGCATCCCCCGCTTCCATGCTGGCGATGTTGGGCGTGCGGTGTAGTCGAACCTGTGATCCGACTACACCGTTAATACCCGGCAGATCAGGTTGCAGTCGGACGTGGTTCAAATCACCCGACTCATTTGTCTACCATACCCATAAGTTGTAATTGTCGTAATACACGGTGTTGGTTGGGTTATTGCCGTCATTGTCGATCTGTTGCTCGATATTGACGGTCGACGTTGAACACGAGTTCATTGGGCAGAGCAGCGCGTTGTAGCTCTGGCCCAAGTTCTGGAAGACCGTAACTCCGTCATATACGAACGTCTGGTAGGCATACGTGCGATTGGAGGTGTCGAACGTGGCATACAGCTGGAAATGGTGCCATGTTCCCGGCGCGATCGTTAAAGCGGTGCATGGGTAACTGGTTGGCTCCCAAGTGTTGGCAGCTGAGTTCCAAAGGTACCAGAAGTTTGGGTTGTCGCCCTTCAGCCTACACGCCACAGACGCAAAATACTTATAACCGGCGTTGAACAAGTCAGGATCGAATTCCAACTGCTGCACATCGGAGACCGTGGCGGGGTCGAACCACATGTCTTCGAGCATATTCTGGACGGCGGCACAGTCGCTATTCGGACATCCGAGGTGACGATAGCCCAAAATGTTCCAGAATGATCCAGCCGAAGTCTCTGCCATGGAAGCTTGGCTGAGGGATGGAGATTGGTTGCCGAATGTGAGATTGCCGGTGCCGCTTCCGCTCGAACCCGCACACGTACCACATATGTTCCACGCCTGGAGCTGTCCCGAGTCCAGCTGTAGATTCGAGTACGCGGTTGCGTTGGAAGGCGGGATGGGCAACGGGCCAGGCTGACCACTTGGCGTGCCGAAGATGAAACCGTATTTTTCGTACAGTACGGTCCGGCGGTAGAATCCCCAGTTGTTGATTGGCGGGCCGGGCCACGACCGGGTTTTAGACCGCATCGCATCGGCCGTGGTGTTATCGCCGTTGTAGGCGGCCGCCAAACCGATAATCATCCACGGATCCGCGGCATCTACGCCGCCGCTTTCGAAATCAAATGTCGAGCGGAGGAAGTTCCACCCCCCCGCGTACATAGACGACGGCACGGGCACGCGATATGCCTGAGGAAAGATCTGGGACACGGCGTCGGGATAGAACGCGACCGGGTTCTGCATGCCAAGAGGTCCTGTATACGCTGAGTCATGCTGCCAGGCGTTCATGAATCCAGGCATATTCAGGTAATTCGGACTTGAAGGTGCGCCACTCCAAACATTCTCGAGGTATGTCTGCTGCATTCCACTGACGATATTTGCCGCGGCATTGAGATACGTTGAAGCTGAGCTGTCTCCGATGCTGCTGAGGAAGTTTCCGAAGTCCTCCAGGCCTTTATAATCTTCTGAGTTGTCTTCGTCGTAAGCAATCGCGCTCGCGCTCGAGCTCTGGAATACGTGCACCAACCCGTTCGGGAAAGTAGCATTCACCAGATTATTTGTTGCCACATTTTTAAGTGCATCGAGAATAGTTATCCCCTTGTTAGGCACCGTGGATGCGAAAAACGCCTGGTCACACGTTACCTGGTAATACGCCGATGCCAGCGAGAGCAGCGTTGAAGCAAACGAGTCATCGCTATCAGGAGTCGCCTCAATGCTCCAGTCTGCATTTGTGTTCTGGAGGTAATACGCAATGTATCCCTTTACCGTTGATTGCATCAAGTCCACGTAACCAAGGTACGCGAGATTCAGGAAATACCAGCTTGATTTCCAGTTGCCAGCGCCGAAATAAGGACCGCTCGCGCCCGTATTCGTGTTGTTGAAGGCATTGAGCATGTCAAAACCATTCTGGTCTACCGAGGTCATAGGCGCGACCGGAGAGCATGTGGGGTTGCGCAAGTTCTGCACTGTGACGGCAACAATGTTGGAGGCGCCGGATCCAGCGGAGTCCTGAGCTGTCGCCCAGAATGTGTGGCTGCCATTCGGAACGGCAGTTGTACTGAACGAAATCTGATAAGGCGGCGCGCTCACCGAGCCGATTGGATTGGACCAGCTATCAGAATAGAACGTCACGCCTGAGACCGAGCTACTCACCGACGTTGAAACCGCAATCGTGCCCGAAACGGTTGCTCCGTTGCTCGGCGATTGCATAGTCACGGCCGGTATGGCTGAGTTCTCCACGTCGGCAGTAACGATGTTGGATGCCGCTAGGGCAGCCCCGGAGGAGTCCAGCACCGTGACAAAGAAGCTGTGTTTTCCATTACTAAGCCCAGAGGTGTTATAGGAGAGCTGCGATGACGAGTTTTGTCCGATCTTCGTCCAATTATCGATCCAGAATGCAATCGAAGAATAATTCGTTGAGTTGACGGAGGCAGAAATGTTGATCGTTCCCGAGATTGTTGCCCCGCCTGCCGGAGATACCATCGTCGCGGTCGTCCCGTTCTTAACGTTGACCACGACGATGTTAGAAGAAGCAATAAGTCCCCCCGACGAATTCAGCGCTGAAATGAAGAACTTGTGAGTGCCGTTGGACAACGCCGCGGAGTTATATACGAGCTGCGGGGATGAATTTTGTCCGATCTGGCTCCAGTTATCTACCCAGAACGCCACGGAACTGTAACTCACACTCGAGTCGATTGAAGCCGAGACCGTGATCGTACCCGAAACCGTAGATTGGTCGGCCGGTGAAAGCATGGTAACGCTTTGGGCGCGCGCCAACGATGCAACTAAGAAAATCATTAACGCAGTGAACGCAAGGTTAGGTCTGGCGAAATGATTGCAGCTCGGCTGGAAAACAAAAACATCGTCGGACTTTTGCATCGATACCCTCCGTGAATTTCAGTCGTGCGCCTGCTGAGCGCCACTAAAATTGGTGTGCATAGATGAGCTGGGCAGAAATGTTGTTGCCCTATGTAGTTGTCAAAAGCGTAAGTGTCTGGCCAGAGAAGATGCTGTTGCGAATGTGTGGCGTGGACGCCGTCGCCGGCGAAAGTCTCTCTGCCGGAGATGACATCCGTGTCCGCTGCACCTGTCGAGGGTACCCCACCCTTGTCGCGGCGTTTGCGACAGGGTGGGGATTTTGACTTTTCTGAAACGAGATTTCAGCAATCCTACGCTTAGCCAGAACGGAAAGGGGGCAAACCTACGCTCCCTTCGCTCAGCTCTTAGCTTTGCCGAATCTGTCGAGGGCTTTCAGCAAGGTTACTAAGTCAATAGGAAGGGCATCCCGATGAAATGCTTCGATGATGCGAAAAGTTGTGAGGGAGATCCCGAAGTTATCCTGTGGTTCATCGCGCAGCGAGCCCGCCGTAGACTCGACGCGAGTAGCCTAAAGCCCCAGCTTGATAGAGTCACTAACACCAAACGGAAAAGGTTCCCAACGTTTCTGTTGATAACCTTTGTTTATGCCGGCAACGACCTGCGCTCCCGCTCCTGTGTGGCGAGGGGCCCGCGCCACACGGTCGCACCCGACTGATCTATTCTTTAACCTATGCGATACGACTTCCTCGTCGAAACTTATGCAACCGAACGCATCAAGGTCCTCAGCGTGTGGAGCGAATTCCACGACACCGACCTTCCCGCCCGCCCCGGCGATACTCGCGGACGCAGCGTTTGCGAGCAAATGATCCATCAATGCGTCAGCGAAGACCTCTGGTTTCGCAACATGCTCGGCATCGACGTCCAGGCCCCGCCTCTGCCCAAAGAAGAAACTCGCCTGGAGTTCATCAAGCGCTACGCCGAAGACAGCGGCAAACGTCTGGCCACTCTGCAGGAAAAAAGTGAATCGTGGTGGGAGCAGGAAACAAAATTCTTCGACGTGCAGCGCTCGCGGGCCTGGATTATGACCCGCCGCCTTTGCCACACCTCGCATCACCGCGGACAGCAGATGGCCCTGCTGCGCATGCTCGGCCGTTCTCTGCACAGTAACTACGGCCCCACCGCCGACACCGGCGGCCTCATGCAAAACCACGCGCCGACAATTTACGCCTATCCCAGCGTGGAGAGTCTTATCAACGGGGAAGCGTCAGGTGGAAGAAAATCCCCGCTGCCCGGCCCCGGCAAAAAGCCCGCCACCGAGCGCCCCTAAAAAATGCCACGCTGCCCAGCAGCGTGGCCCTTGGCACACACCATGCTCATTCAACCTACGCCGCCCGCAGCTCCTGCGCGGCTCGCGGATTTATGCTTCTCTCCCCGATCGCCGTCAGCTTGGCGTCAGCCGCTTTCTCCTCGTTCAGCGTTTGCTCCAGTAAGGTGGCAGCTTGTTTATGCCCGAGCTGCTGGGCAAAGGCGACTAGCGACCCGTAAACCGCCATCTCGTGGTGCTCCACCTCGTTGCCGCTCACGATCAGGGCAGCATCGCGAAGGGGCGTCCCATCCTCGGTCGCACTCACCATGTTGTCCCCCGCATCGATGAGCTCGTCGACGATGTCGTTATCTTCCTTCTTCGCTTCGAACCCGCATAGGCTGAACACCTGCTCTAATCGTGAAACATGGTTCTGCGTCTCCTGAAGGTGCTGCTCGAGCGCGCTGCGCAGCTCTGACGAGCTCGCCGCCTTGATCATGCTGGGAATCCCTTTTTTCGCCAGCTTCTGCTCGCAATCGTAGGCATACTTCAGTCCCGTTTCGAACAGGTCCTGCAGACTTCTGATTTTCATCTTCGACTCCTTTGTGGTGGATAAACTCAGAGGCTTCCGCTCTGATTAACTAAGATCAAGCAACTCAACCCTTGTTATGAATTTGAGATGGCAGCGACCCAATACGTGTTGCCGTGCAAGACCTGTGTGCGGGTTTGGTGGTGAGAGTCGCCTTGGCCCGTTCTTCTCTGGGGTAAGATGAACAGAGACTCCCGTGGCCGACACCGTCGTAGAGAGCTTGATTCTCGATCTGCTCGAATGGATCGCAAAGCATGACCGTACTTACGAGGAAGTTATGGACGCGTGGCGCACCTCTTGTCCCAAGCTTCCGGTCTGGGAAGATGCCAGTGATCGCGGCCTTGTGACTCTCGATGTTCAGAGTGGGCGTAAGCTCGTGAAGCTCACCCCAGCAGGAATAATCTTTCTTAATCACAATCGAGGCTCAAGCCACAGCACCAAATAGCTCCATTGGAGAGACTTGACGGAACGGTTACCAGACTCTTTGTGAATAGCTCAACCATGGCACGTTTCAACGGCCCTGTTCAGAAGAAGCGGCCTACAAGTAGTCTGGGACAAAAGCCCCGGGTATGCGCTGCGACTAATCTGATTAGCAATGCGACAATCTCCGTCCTCTGATCGTCTGGTTGTCATTCTCGTCGGCGCGCGCAATCCGCTGAACATCGGCGCGGCCGCGCGGGCCATGAGCAATTTCGGCTTCAGCAACCTGCGACTGGTGAATCCTTATCCGCTTTCCTTTCGCGAAGCAAAATCCGCTGTCGGTGCGTCAGCCCTGCTCAGGCGCGCACAAGAATACGAAACGCTTTCCGACGCCATTGCTGATTGTTCGCTGATTGTCGGCACCACGGCCGCCCGCCACCGCAAGCTCGATCACGAACTCCATTCGCTGCCGGATGGCGCGCAGCCCATCCGCGCGCAACTTCGTTCCGGCAACGTCGCCCTTCTGTTCGGCTCGGAAAAACGCGGCCTGTCGAATCAGGATTTCAGTTATTGCCACTGGCTGATGCGCATTCCCACGCGGGAAGGGAACCCGTCGATGAACCTCGGACAAGCCGCCGCCGTGTGCCTGTACGAACTCGCACGTGCGCCAGTGCTCCGTTCTAAACGCGAGACTCCACCCGCAGCGCCAGCCGCCGAAATCGATCGCCTCAACTCGATCCTGCTCGATGCCCTTCGCACCAGCAGCTACATAAAGCCCACAGCCGCTCGCGCAACCGAAGAGAAAGTTCGCCGCTTACTGCGCCGCCTGCGGCTTTCTCCAGACGACGCTCACCTGCTCGAGGGCATGCTTCGCCAAATGCTTTGGAAAATGCGGAATCATTAATCATGTGCGCGGGCGCCTCGCCCGCGAGACTCCTGCCCGCGAGGATCATCCGAATGAATAACGCCGCCTGCGACCCACACCCAACGCGCACAGGAGTCTGCGCGCCACACATTCACTAAAAAACGGAAAAGGCCAATCTGATTTCTCAGACTGGCCTTTATTTATGCCGGCAACGACCTACGCTCCCACACACTTTCGCGTGCAGTACCATCGGCCCTGCGGGGCTTAACTTCCGTGTTCGGGATGGGAACGGGTGGATCCCCCGCGGTAAGATCACCGACAACTTGATCGCGCGCAAAGCGCGCGAAGCTTTGAGCACTTAGTCGTTAGCGCTTAGCCAAACCCGCGCGGGCCAAATGCTAAGTGCCAATTGCTAACTGCGATTCTCAAAGAACTTTGAGGTCAATGCCTCATAACTGAATAGATTGGTTTCGCTGCTTGTTCATCGCTCACTGCTCCGAGCTCGCAGCTACTTCAAGGCATCGGCGCACAGTCGTCAGTCCCGCCTCATCCATCGTTCAGGTTCTAACTGATGGCTGAAAGCTGATGGCTGACGGCTGGTGCTCCGAGTAAATTTTATGGTCAAGCCGAACGGGCGATTAGTACGGGTTCGCTACGTGAGTTACCCCACTTCCACGTCCCGCCTATCAACCAGGTAGTCTTCCTGGGCCCTTCTTATCCCTTACGGGTTGGGAGATCTCATCTTGAGGAGTGCTTCCCGCTTATATGCATTCAGCGGTTATCACAACCGAACTTCGCTACCGAGCGGTGCCATTGGCATGACAGCTCG